>JADMIO010806510.1_pt1 | contig 35917 bp, 29 predicted proteins | sample 8958161 | NCBI WGS metagenome assembly JADMIO01 (sample SAMN16585339, study PRJNA669376) | soil metagenome | isolation source: Crop rotation soil | place: USA: Cullars Rotation, Alabama | collected 2011
ATTCCATTCATCCGCCCAGTCTACACTTACAGAGATGTGTAGATGATAATGGATGCGATCGCCGGGCTTTGTCTTCATCCTCAACCCTGAACTCTCAACCCTCGACTTACTTCACTTCCCACGTGTCGCCGGAGTTGAAGAGGGCTTCCAAATCGCCGGGGCCTTGCTTCTGCACGAGGCCCTTGAGCTGCTTGTCCATTTCGTCATCGAGCGTGGGGCGTTCGACGCTGCGGAAGATGCCCATCGGTTCGGGCATCGTCGGATAGCGCATGCGGGCGAGCATGAAGGCCAGCGACGGCTCTTCAGCCTTTTCGTTGTGGAACAGCAGGTCGTCCTCTTTCACTTCGTTGAGCGACACGACTTCCGGCTGACCGGCGCCGTTGAGGCGGATGCCCTTGTCTCGCTTGGCGCCGAAGATGAGGGGCTTGCCGTGTTCCAGGTAGATGCAGTTATCGACCTTCGCGTCTTTTTTCTGCGCGAACTCGAAGACGCCGGTGTTGAAGACGTTGCAGTCCTGATACACCTCGACGAAGGCCGTCCCTTTGTGCTGGGCGGCCCGTTCGAGGACCATCGTCAGGTGGGCAATGTCGATATCGACGCTCTTGGCGACGAACGTCGCTTCGGAGCCGATCGCTACCGACAGCGGGCTGAGGGGGAAATCGACGGAGCCGTAGGGCGTGCTCTTCGTCTTCTTGCCAATCGGGCTGGTCGGCGAATACTGCCCCTTGGTGAGGCCGTAAATCTGGTTGTTGAACAGGATGATCTTCAGATCGACATTGCGGCGAATGGCGTGCATCAGGTGGTTGCCGCCGATCGACAGTCCGTCGCCGTCGCCCGTGATGACCCAGACCTGCAGTTCGGGCCGGGCGATTTTGAGTCCGCTGGCGATGGCCGGGGCGCGGCCGTGAATACCGTGAATCCCGTAGGTGCTCATGTAATACGGGAAGCGGCTGGAGCAGCCGATGCCCGACACGAACACGATGTTTTCGCGAGGGATGCCTAGTCCCGGCAGCACTTTTTTCATCTGGGCGAGGATCGAATAATCGCCGCAGCGCGGACACCAGCGAATTTCCTGATCGCTGGCAAAATCCTTGGGAGTCAGAACCGGCAAAGTATCGGTCGTCATGGAAAACTTTCGAGTGAAAGAGTGTCTGTGTGTAAAAGTCTAAGAATTTCCGAGCGCCCTGCGTCTCGCTTGCAGTTTCGCAGCTCTTTAGCCGTTCGACGGCGCATGGCTCGGAATCTTCGGTTCCTTGTACGTCCATTCCTGTTGCGACGTGTCGCCCGACAGCACGCGCTCGATCTCGCGCACGATTTCGCTGACGAGGAACGGCTTGCCTTTGATCTTCGCGTAGCTGACGGCATCGACGAGATATGTCCCGCGGAGGATGAACCACATCTGGCCGTTGTTCAATTCCGGGATCAAAACCTTCTTGTATCGCTTGAGCAGGGCACCGAGATTTTTCGGGAACGGGTTGATGTACCGCAGATGGCAATGGGCGACCGACTTGCCGCTCTTCTGGCACTGCTCCACCGCCGAGCGGACGGTCCCGTATGTGCCGCCCCAACTGACGACGAGCAGATCGCCCGATTCCGGTCCGTTGACCGTCTGTTCGGGAATCGCATTGGCAATGTTGGCCACCTTCTGCGCACGCAGCTTCACCATGTGCTGGTGGTTATCGGCGTCGTAGGAGATATTGCCGGTGATGTCGGCCTTCTCCAACCCGCCGATGCGGTGTTCCAACCCCGGCGTGCCGGGAATGGCCCAGGGCCGCGTCAGTTTTTCGTCCCGCTTGTACGGCAGAAAACCGTTGTCGGTGTTGCTCTGCGTCGGGTGCTTCACCTTGATCGGCTTCAGGTCGGCGACGTTCGGAATCCGCCACGGTTCGGCCCCGTTGGCGATGTAACCGTCGGTCAGCAGGAACACCGGCGTCATGAATTCGACGGCGATCCGCATCGCTTCCTGAGCCATGTCGAAGCAATCGCCGGGCGACTGAGCGCACACCACCGGCACCGGACAATCGCCGTTGCGGCCGATGACGCTGATGAACGCATCGGATTGCTCCGTCTTCGTCGGCAACCCGGTGCTCGGCCCGCCGCGCTGCACGTCGACGATGACCATCGGCAATTCGGTCATCACCGCCAGGCCGATCCCTTCGCCCTTCAGCGCGATGCCGGGACCGCTGCTCGCCGTGACGGACAGCGCCCCGCCGTAGGCCGCGCCGATGATCGACGTGATGGCGGCGATTTCGTCTTCGGCCTGAAACGTTCTGACGCCGAAATTCTTGAGCAAGCTGAGTTCGTGGAGAATATCGCTGGCGGGCGTGATCGGATATCCGCCGTAGAAGAGTTCCTTGCCGGCGAGTTTTGCCGCCGTCACCAATCCGAACGCGACGGCCTCATTCCCGGTAATCTTGCGGTACTTGCCCGGCGCCAACTTGGCCGGCGAGACCTGATAGTGAACCGTGAAGGCTTCCGTCGAGAAACCGTAATTGTAACCGGCGTCCATCGCCCGGATGTTCGCTTCGGCGATGGCGGGGTTCTTGCCGGCGAACTTCGATTTGATCCATTCTTTCGTGGACTTCATGTCGCGTTCATACAGCCAGAAGACGAGGCCGAGCGCGAAGAAGTTCCGGCAGCGGTCCGATTCCTTCTGGCCGAGCCCCAACCCGGCGACGGCGTCGCGGGTCAATCGGGTCATCGGAATCCGATGGAGGCGATAGCCGGCGACCGCATTGCTGTCGAGCGGGTTGTCGCCGTAGTGCGCCTTGAAGAGGTTGCCCGAATCGAAGGCGTCTTCATTGACGATCAGCGTGCCGCCGCGCTTGAGATCGGCGAGATTGGTTTTCAAAGCGGCCGGGTTCATGGCGACGAGCGTGTCGACTTCATCGCCCGCGGTATAGATGTCGTTGTTCGAGAAGCAGACCTGGTAACCCGACACGCCCGCGAGCGAACCGGCAGGGGCGCGGATTTCAGCGGGGAAGTCGGGCAGGGTGCAGACGTCGTTGCCGAACACCGCCGAGGCGTTGGTGAACTGCGTGCCGACGATCTGCATGCCGTCGCCCGAGTCGCCGCAGAAGCGGACGACCACGGCATCCATGCTTTCGAGCGGCTTGCCGTTGTGACCTTGCGAATGTTCCGTTTCAACAGTGGCCGTAGACATCAGGGACAACTCCAGAAGTACGTTGGGTAGACCTGCGGCGAGACCATCGCGCAGGGAGCGTTCGGGGAGATGAATTCAGCGGCGGGAGCAAATACGTTGCGCATCATCGGGTGGGCATCCATCTCTCGACGTTTTGTGCGAAGATGCGATGCTTCAACAAATTATATTGATCCGGGAGGAAATGTCGACTCTAGTTGGGTTTTGCCTTCATTCACATTCGGCCGGTTCACGAAAACGACAGTTTGCGGCACCTCTTTAGCGGGAGAGCACGTTTGTTGCAATCTCAAAGAAGGCATACTCCGCCACATAATTAACGTCAACGAAACATGTTGAGATCCCGTCCCTGAATTCTAGCGAGCATTGGTGGTTTTCACAGAAATTCTCTGCGCCCACGCCGGCATCTTCCCTGATTCAATCCCCTGCTGCGGCACCGACAGAAACAGTGTCGCCAGCGCGGTGAGCAGTACGCCGAAGAGGTTCATGACCGAACCGCATTTCGACATCCGGCCGGCGGAGACACTGGAGAAGCGACCTGCCGCGGTTTATCATGCAACCGGTAAACTTTCCATCGCACACCTTTCCTGGAAACGCTCACCATGACGACTCCCTGGCAAATCGGCGTGTTCACTTCCATCGACGCGGGGCTTGGCGTGCATCTCGATGTCGCCCAGGAACTCGGCATCCCCACCGTGCAGGTCCATTCGCCGCACGGGGAATCGATGAATCAGAAAACGGCGGATGATTTCCTCGCCAAGCTGAAAGCCGCGGGCATCGCGCTGACGTGCGTCTTCACCGGTTTTGAAGGCGAAAGCTACGCCGACATCGCCACGACGGCCAAGACCGTCGGTTTGGTTCCGGAAGCCACGCGGACCGAGCGGGCGAAGGAAATGAAGAAGGTTTCCGACTTCGCCACGCTGCTGAAGTGCAACACGATCGGCCTGCATATCGGCTTCGTCCCCGAACGGAATACCGCCAGCTATAAAGACCTGATCGCCGTCACGCAGGACATTCTCGATCACGCCAAAAAGAACGGCCAGAACGTCCATCTCGAAACCGGACAGGAATCGGCCGACCATCTGCTCGAATTCCTGCACGACGTCAACCGGCCGAACCTGTTCATCAACTTCGACCCGGCAAACATGATCCTCTACGGAACCGGCAACCCGATCGAGGCCCTCAAGAAAGTCGGCAAGTACGTCCGCAGCGTCCACTGCAAAGACGCCAAGTGGGCCCCGGCCGACGTCCGCGGCAAAGCCTGGGGCCAGGAAGTCCCGCTCGGCGACGGCGACGTCGGCATGGAAGCGTATTTGAAGACGCTCAAGGAAATCGGCTACCAAGGCCCGCTGACCATCGAACGCGAAATCGCCCACGACCGGGCGAAACAGAAAGCCGACATCGGCACGGCGTCCGCGCTGCTGCAACGGCTCCGCGCTCAGATTCTGTAGGGTTTGCCGAGTCTTCGAGGCGAACCACTTTGGGGAAGTCGGAAGTAAGGAATGAATTACTTCCGACTTCTTCCAACTTTATGGCACTGGTTCGCCTCGCAAAGCCTCGGCAAACCCTACCAGTTCACTCCGCGAACGGATCGACCACGTTGACTTTCGCGCCGGAGGCGATTTCTTTCGGCTTCTTCGTGACCTTCGCCGTGCCCGGTTCTTCCTGATTGGCGGCGGCACGCAGCGGATCGGGCCGAAACGCATAGACATTGCCGTCGCCGTCGAACAGCATTTCGACGTGAATGTGCCAGCGTTCTTTGTCGCTCTGCGCCCAGGTGCCGCAGTAATAGATCGAATTCCCTTCGCTGAACGTTCCTTCGACGCCGGCTTTTTTCAGCTTGGCGACGGCTTCTTCACGGGGCGTGCCGATCGGCACGATCTGTTCAATCCGCGCCGCCTGCTCCACGGAACCGAGAGGACAGGGAGTGAGGGCCGGCAACGTCTGGCAGCCGACGAGCAGCACGGTCCAGAGTCCGGCGGCGCACAGCCGCCCAGACAATTGTCGAACTCCGGCCATGCGTCTTTCCTTGCGGCTGAGGGGAAGCGTTACAGATTTTCCACGCCCCCCGCCGCAATGCGGCAACGGAGTTTTAGTCGCCGCCAGACAATTTGGTCAAGAGGAGATAGACGGAAAGGCACGGTCGGGGACTGCTAAACGTAAACGAATCCCATCCGCGATCACTACTTCTCCCGGCACAAAAACCAGCGCGACATCTGCCGGCCGCAGCCGGTCGTGCATTCGCACGTTTCCCGCCAGGCCCAGCGGCACCACGATTCGTTTTCCGGCACCGGGGCCGGCATGACGTTCGGCCGCAGTTCGTATTTTCCGCCGTCGGTGTAAAGCTTGTCCGTCGTCAGCCCTGCGTACAGACCTCCCGGGGAAACGCGGGGCGGATTGTCGGATTCGATCCGGCCCGCGGCCATCAACGCATCGGTGCAATATTCGGCGCAGTGAATCCCGTTCGCCCGCTTGCCGGTGAGATGATGTTTGATCCCATATTGCCGCCCCACTTGGCTGGCGAGATGCTGCGCGAACGCCGCGGTTTCGGATTCGGTCAGCGGCGTCGCGGGATGAACCGCTTGGATTTCGCTCGGGGTCTGCAACCGCAGATAGTCCGCGAGTTCCGTCCGCCGCACGCCGGTCCCGTTCATGGCGTCATACACGACCGGTTTGCCGTCTTCGATCACCACGGCCCCGCAATGCGTGAACCGGCTCTTCGAAAAGACCTTCACGGCCAGGCAATCTCCCTGGCTGAAGAGCAGCGACCCCGTCTGGCAATTCGCCGTCAATTCGCGCAGGACGTCGTCCGAATCCCCCGCGGCTGCGAACAAAACCGGCACGATCAAATAGGGCCACATCAGTCGCTCCTTTTGCTGACAGGCGTTTCGACAACATTCCTCAACCATTGAACCACCAATCACAACGCACGGCGACCGGATCAGGATCAAACCTGTGCCGAATGGAATTCGCACGCCGGTCCATTTTCTTGCCGGCACTCCGATTTTTTCTTGTTTTCTGCCTGATGTTTCCGTCAGGAATACTGCTTGACTCGCGCCGCAACTTCCAGTACCGTCTGCGTTTCGAGAAACGAGCCGCCGCTCCGGCGCTCAGCGTGCGCAGAGGGTGCCGACACCAACCCGACGCGCAAGCGAGGGCGATGGATCAAGGACGCTCAAATGTTCATCGCCCTCGCTTGCGCGTCGGGTTAATGTCAGAAACGGATAGGATAGGAAACGATCATGGCGACGAAATACGTGTTCTTCTTCGGCAACGGCAAAGCGGACGGCAACGCCACCATGAAGCCCGAACTCGGCGGCAAGGGGGCCAACCTCGCCGAGATGACCAACATCGGTTTGCCGGTGCCGGCCGGCTTCACCATCAGCACGGAAGTTTGCACCTATTACTACGCCAACGACAAAAAATACCCGCCGGAACTGACGACCCAGGTTGACGAGGCGATGTCCGCCATCGAAAAGGCGATGGGCAAAAAGTTTGGCGATACGACCAATCCGCTGCTCGTCTCCTGCCGGTCCGGCGCCCGCGAATCGATGCCCGGCATGATGGACACCGTTCTCAACATCGGCCTCAACGACACTACCGTGCAGGCTCTCGCCAAGGCGTCCGGCAACGAACGCTTCGCCTGGGACAGCTATCGCCGGTTCGTGCAGATGTACGGCGACGTCGTGCTCGGCATGAAGCCGGAGAAGAAGACCGACATCGACCCGTTCGAAGAACTGCTCGAAAAGAAGAAGCACGCCGCGAAGGTCAAATTCGACAACGAACTCTCAGTGCAGCAGTTGAAGGAACTCGTCCAGGAGTTCAAGGACGCCGTGAAGAAGCGGACCGGCAAGGATTTCCCGACCGATCCCAAGCAGCAGGTTTGGGGAGCGGTCGGCGCGGTGTTCGGTTCATGGATGAACGACCGGGCGATCGTCTATCGCCGGACGTACGGCATTCCGCACGAGTGGGGCACCGCCGTCAACGTGCAGGCGATGGTCTTCGGCAATCTGGGCGACGACTGTGCGACCGGCGTGGCGCTCACCCGCGACGGCGCGCTCGGCACGCCGGGGTATTGCGGTGATTATCTGATCAACGCCCAGGGCGAAGACGTCGTCGCCGGCATCCGCACGCCGGAACGGATCGAAGAGACGCTCGCCAAGGCCATGCCGAAAGCGTTTGCCGAACTCGACGACATCGGCAAGAAACTCGAGAACCACTACAAAGACGTACAGGACATCGAATTCACCGTCGAGCGCGGCAAGGTCTACATGCTGCAGACCCGCAACGCCAAGCGGACCGGCTTCGCCGCCGTCCGTATCGCCGTCGATCTCGTCGATGAAGGCAAAATCAGCGAGAAGGACGCGTTGTCGGCGAAACGTCTTCCGGCTGACGATTTGAACCAGCTCTTGCAGCCGGTGTTCGACAAAGCCGGCAAAGACGCCGCAGTGAAGAACGGACAGGGGCTGACGAAGGGGATCAACGCCGGCCCCGGTGCCGCCACCGGCCAGATCGTCTTTCACGCCGACGAAGCGGAACAAAAGTATCTGGCTAATCCGTCGGTGGAACTGGTCCTCGTCCGCCGTGAAACGACCCCCGAAGACTTGCGCGGCATGAAGGTCGCCAAGGGAATTCTGACGGCGTTCGGCGGGGCGAGTTCGCACGCAGCCCTCGTCAGTCGGCAGATGGGCAAGGTCTGCGTCGTCGGCGCCTCAGATCTGGAAATCAACTATGAAGCTGCAACGGTCACGGTCAACGGCAAGACGCTGAAAGAAGGCGAATACATCAGCATCGACGGCTTCACCGGCGAGGTCTTCTCGGGCAAAGTCGAGACGAAGCCCAGCGAAATCGTGCAGGTGCTGATCAACAAGACGATGAAGGCCGAAGATTCGCCGACGTACCAGCGGTTCGCCAAGCTGATGAGCTGGGCCGACAAGCATCGCACGTTGAAAGTGCGAACGAACGCCGATACGCCCAAAGATGCGACATCCGCCGTGGCGTTCGGGGCGGAAGGAATCGGCCTGTGCCGCACCGAGCACATGTTCTTCGACCACGTCGACGAGTTCCGCGAAATGATTCTGGCGAGCGATTTGCCGACGCGCGAAAAGGCGCTCGCCAAGCTCCTGCCGTTCCAGCGGGACGACTTTGCCGGGCTGTTCCGGGCGATGAACGGCCGGCCGGTGACGATCCGGTTGCTCGATCCGCCGCTGCACGAATTCCTGCCGCACGATCACAATACGCAGTCGGCGCTGGCGGCGAAGCTCGGCATCCCGGTCGATTACATCGCCAAGCGGGTGCACGAACTGCACGAATCGAACCCGATGCTCGGCCACCGCGGTTGCCGGCTGGGGATCGTCTTCCCGGAAATCACGGCCATGCAGGCCCGGGCCATCTTCGAGGCCGCGTGCATCGTGAAGAAGGAAGGGATCGACGTGAAGCCCGAAGTGATGATCCCGCTCGTCGGCTTCATCACCGAGTTCAAGGACCAGGAAAAGACGATCCGCGAACAGGCGGCCAAAGTCTTCGACGAGAAAAAGGCGAAAATTGATTATCTCGTCGGTACGATGATCGAAGTTCCGCGGGCCTGCGCCGCCGCCGATCAGATCGCCGGCGGGGCCGAGTTCTTCAGCTTCGGCACCAACGACCTGACACAGACCACGCTTGGCATGAGCCGCGACGACTACGGCGGCTTCATCAACTACTACAAGGAGCACGACATCGTCCCGAACGATCCGTTCCAGACAATCGACCAGGACGGCGTCGGCAGCTTGATGAAAGTCGGCGTGGAGAAGGGACGCGGCCAGCGGAAGGATCTCAAGATCGGCATCTGCGGCGAACACGGCGGCGACCCGGCCAGCGTGATGTTCTGCCACAAGATCGGCCTCGACTACGTGAGCTGCTCCCCATTCCGCGTGCCCATCGCGCGCCTCGCCGCGGCGCAAATCGCCGTGTCATCGCCGCGATAGACTCACGCCATTCGCTTGCGCTTAGCAGAACGCTCCGGCAACGCCGTTGCCGGAGCGTTTCTCATTGTAAGATCTCGTTTCCCACGCGCCGCAGCGTCTCCAGCAACTCTCGTAAATCGTCTTCCGTCGTCAGCGGGTTGATGTACGTCACCCGCAGCGCGCCGACGCCGTCCAGCGTGATCGGCACCAAGTAGAATTCGCCCGATTCGATCACTGTCCGCCGCAACGCGTGTTGGAATCGGCCCAGTTCCTCCGGCGCAGCATGCCTTAATCGCTCCGGCACGTGCCGGAACGCGACAATGTTGCACTGCGGCTCGTGCAACGGCACGAAGTCGTCGGTCTCCCGCAAGAGTTCGTAAAACCGGCGGCCGAGATCGAACGTCACATCCACCAGATCGGCGAAGAGTTGCTTGCCGAACAGCGACCAGACGCCCCACAAGCCGAATGCCTGGGCGCGCTTGGTGCATTCGAGCGTGGTCAGCCCGACGTCGAAATCCGCGATGCCGGGATTCGATGGATCGAAGAGGTACGGCGCGTTCTGCCTGAACGCTTCGAATCGGTGGGCCGCATTCCGATAGAATACGATCGCGCACAGCGCCGGCATGAACATCATTTTGTGAGCATCGAATACTACGCTGTCGGCCTGGTTTAGCCCCGCGACGAGATGCCGATGCTTTTCGGAGAGGCATGCCGCGCCGCCGTGGGCCGCATCGACGTGCAACCAGACGCCGTGCTTCCGGCAAATCGGCACAATCTCCTCCAGCGGATCGAACGCCCCGATCGGTGTGGCACAACTCGCCGCGGCGACGGCGATGATCGGCCGGCCTTCGGCCCGCAATCGAGTCAGCGTCTCGTCGAGTTTCCGCGGGTCCATCCGCCGGCGATCATCCAATTCGGCTTTGACGACCTGATTCGTGCCGAGTCCCAGAATGCCGGCCGCACGAGCGATCGAGTAATGGATGTCAGCCTGCACGACAAGCACCGGCGACGGTGTGATTGTCGACAATCCTTCTTCCCACGAATTCCCCAATGCGACATTCCGAGCCGTGAGAAGCGCCGTCAGATTCGCCAGCGAACCGCCGTGCGTGATGAGGCCGGCGAATTCTCCGTCCGGAAAACCGATGCACCGGCCGAGTTCCTCCACGACGGCCCGTTCGACGGCGGTGGCCCACGGACCCATCTCGTAGACGGCCATCACCTGGTTCGTCACCGCCCCGATCGCGTCGAACAACCCGGCCAGCGGAATCGACGCCGGCACCTGATGGCCGACGTAATGCGGATGATGCAGATTCTGGCCGTGCGACAGAATCATTTTCGCCAAATCCGCCAGTCGATCCGCAATCGGCGCGTCAGGGGGAGTGTCGTGCAGCGAGGCTTGTGCCGCGGCGACATTCTCCGCCGGCGGCCTCCAATTCAGGACCGGCCCGCAGCCTTGCTGCACGCACTGCAGATGATCGGCGAGCAAATCGGCGAGCCGCTGTCCCGCTTTTCGCACCAACTCCGCATCATAGGCAGCGGCGATGCGGCGGCGAGCGGACTGGAGATCGTTCGGCATGGAATGGCACGACCCAATGTCGAGATTTCAAAGAGAACCGAGGAACCGCCGGATCGCCTCCGCCGCCCGTTCCGGTTTCACCTGCAACACGAGATGATCCGTCTCGATCATCTCCACCAAGAGATCGGAACGCAATCGCTGCAGCAACCGGAGATTGTGCGTCGGCACCGTACGGTCATGCCGGGCGGCGATCACGAGGATCGGAATTCGAATCTGCTGGAATTCCTCCGCGACGTCCACTTGAAACACTTCCGAGACGCGATGGGCCAGCACGGCCGGTTTTACTTGCGTGAGGGCGTCTTGATACAGCCGTCGAAGTTCCGGCGTCGATTCGCCGGATGTCAACACGCGCAGCTGCGACCAGAGCGGGAACAATCGAAACGCGAACGCCGGGATGAACGGACCCAGCCGGCGCGGCAGCCAGCGGACCGGTTTCCGCACGAATGTGGCGACCAGAATCAAGCCGCTCAATCCCGGCGGCGGTTGGGCGGCAATCCGAATCGCCAACGGGCCGGAGAAGGATTCTCCCAACAGTACGAACGGTTCCTCATCGGGGAGCTTCTCGCGAATGAAATTGAGCAAGTCGTCATAACCGAGACGCCGATCGCCGGGATAACTGATGACCTGCGTTTGCAATTCCGCCGGCAGTTGACGCAGCAGCGGTTCGAACAAGAGGCCGGTGCCATCCAAACCGGGAAGTAGAACGAGGCGAGGAAGGCGTTGGCCGGTCGAATCGTTACTCATCGCGGAACCGGAACGGCTCGTTGCCGATTTCATAGCCCGGCCTCAGGCCGACGTTGATCAACAAGCCGACCGCCGCCGCCGTAGAGAGCAGACTCGAACCGCCGTAGCTCATCAGCGGCAGCGTGATTCCGGCGACCGGCATCAGGCCGACCGTCATGCCGGCGTTGATCACGGTTTGCGTGGCCAGTTGCGTGGTGATCCCGACAGCGATCAATCGGCCGAACGGCTCCCGCGTCGCCGCCGCCACGCCGAAGCCGCGACTGAACAGCACGGCGTACAAAATCAACGTCAACAATCCGCCCCACAGACCCCAGCGTTCGCACACCCAGCAAAAGACAAAGTCGGTCTGGCCGGCGAAGAGTCGATACGCCGACGGATCTTCGACCGGCATCCCGGAAACTTCGCTGCCCCATGTTCCGCCCAAGGCGATCACGAGTTTCGATTGATGCTGATGATAGCGGTCGCCGAGCGGATTCGGCCCGCTATCGACCTGCGTGAACAGCGCCGTGATTCGCGACCGCTGCTCCGGATTCATGGCCCGCCAAAAGAAGGGACTCATCGCGACGGCCAGCAAGACCACCAGTATCAAGTGAGATCGCTTCGCTCCGGCGGCGAACAACATGGCGAACAGCACCGGCGGGAAGACCATCGCCGAACCCAAGTCCGGTTCCTTCAGGATCAAACCCGTTGGCACCAGCGCAATCAGAAACGGCGCGACGAGTCCCGTCAGCCGGCGGTAGTTGTCGCGGTGCATCAGATAATGCGACAGGGCCAGAATGAAGGCCAGTTTCGCCAGCTCCGACGGCTGCACATCAAACCAGCCCAGCGGAATCCAGCAGCGGGCGCCGTTCTTCGCCGGCATGAAAAACACGACGACGAGCAGCGGCAACGTCAGCACGAACAATCCGTAACTGTGCGGCTTGATGGCGCGGTATGGCACGCTCGCCGCGAGGATCAGCACGGGGAGCGAAAGCCAGCCCCAGAACACTTGCCGCGAGGCGAAGTTCGCGCCGTCCGAAAGTTCATCGGCCCGTTCGATGCCGGACAGTCCCAACAAAAACAAACTCGCCGTCGAGACGACGAGCAGCCACGGCATGTGCCGCCAAACGGCTGTGGAGGACGACGCGGGAGCCGCAGCGCTAGACCAAGCCAATGACACGTGTGATTCCCCGAGTCCACGAAATGAACTGGTCGCTTTTTAACCAACTTCGCGATTTACAGGAATGCGAGTTTAATGCGCTCCGCGAGCGCAGCGACGGCAAAATCGTGATTGCCATTCCAGCGCGCGAGTGGTATATTCCTTACCGACGATGCACGGATTCGCGCGTCTTCGCGCTGACGATTTGAGGAGGCAGAGAGTGGCCCAGCTTGAAATGGATCTTGCGGCCGGCGATTCGTTCCGAATCGGCCAGCACCTGGTCACGGTTCTCGATGTCGATGAAGATCAAGTCACCTTTCGCATCGTGAACCTGGAAACCGGCGAGCTCCAGATTCAAACCTCGCCCCCCGGCAAGCCGAAGTAGATCTTTCGCAGAAATTGCGGCGCCTGGTAAAGCAGTCCCGGCGTCGCAGACGCCGGGCTTCATGCTGCACTAACCCGACGCGCAAGTTTTGATGTTGCGCTATTTTAGCATGGCATTCCTCCGGCGGCCTGGTATTCGCGGGGCAGGCTCTGCTTCAGGATGCGTTTGAGTTGGCGCAGGCCGCCGGGAGTTTCCAGGCGGGCGGCGAGGTAGCTCAACTCGTGTTCCTCGCTGGCTTGGCGGATGGCCTGGCACAGGCCGTAGGTTCGCTGGCAGCGCCACCAGCGTCGCTCCCGCTCGTCGAGATCGCGGCGGGCGAGTTGCTTTTGCCGGCACCGTTCCAGATGCAAGAACGCCGCCAGCGCCAACTCGGCCCAGGCCTCCACCGCCTCGAACCGTTGGAACCGGTACTGATCGAACCCCAGCGTCGACTTCAGTTCCTTGAAGAACAGTTCGATCTGCCAGCGCAGAGCGTACAATTCGACCACGTCGCGAGCCGTCAACTTCAGGTCGTTCGTCATCAGGATTTTCACGTCGTCGGGAGTCGCCCGAGGCAGATCCTTCTGCGTTGTCGAAAAGACCAGCCGGACCTCTCCCACGGAGCGGACCGTCGATCTTTCCTGGTGGACGAAGTACGTCCGCGGTTTCGTTTTCGGTCCGATCCGATGGGGCGACAAACGTCGATAGGCGACGTAGTTTCCCTGCGTCGGAGCGACCTTGATCGACTGCCGCGACCACGTGGGCCAATCCAAAAGGAACGAACGCACCTTCGGCCGTTGCCCTTTCGGGCCGGCCACGACGCGTTCGGAGTTGCACGGAACAATCCAAGCATAACCGCGCTCGCCGCACGCCTGCTGCACGACCTCGGCGTCGTACGCCGTGTCGCCCAGCACGACCACGCGGGTCCCCGCCGGCAGCGGCAATTCGCGAATCAGCGCGGCCGCCGATTCGGCCGTCGTGCGGTGCGTCCGGCCGGTCTGCTGACAATAGTCTTTCGTATAATAGGGCTGGGAGAACGGAATCCGCACGCCGCTCGGCGTGATCAAGAGGCCCATCGTGAAGCTGTGGCACCGCTTCTTGGCGTGCTTGAGCTTCCCGTGGCGACGGCCCTTCTGCGGCCGACGCCGCCGGTTGCCGGTGCTGAACGTGTTCGACGTTCTCCGGCCCGACCGGCTGGTCAGCGTCGCGTCCAGAATGAACACGAACAGCCCCGTCCCGGCTTCCCACGCCAACAGTTGCTCGCGCAGCGGACCCAGAAAGTCCCTCTGCCGCCAGCGCGGCCGCGCCAAAAACCGGCTGATCTGCGCCCGATGCACGGTCTCGCTCCGCACCGCCCCCGCCGCCCGCAGACACGACATCCGCCCCGCATGCAGCAGGAACGCGATCATCACCCGGCCCATCAAGGCCCGCGTCGACTCGGCCAAACCGGTCGCCCCAAAAAATCGCTTGAGACCCGGCACGGAATCGAGGATCATCGTCATGGCGAGGCTCCTTCCTCGGTCGGTGAGATTCCAATGATCCACCGTTGTGAGGAGTCTCGCTCTTTTCACCAAGACCAATTCACCACAAAAACAGCGCAACTTCAAAACGCGCAAGCGAAGACGATGGATCACGGAGACCCAAACGTACATCGCCCTCGCTTGCGCGTCGGGTTGGTGTCACAAAGACGAATCCCGGATAGTCAAAGCCCGATCCGGGATTCTGTCACGCGGATTTCAGTTTCGCGAGCGCGTCATCGCGGGTCGGGCAGAGATTCCACAGCGAATCGAGGTGCGTCACTTCCAGCACCTCGCGGCAATAGGGCCGCAATCCGCAGAGGGCGAATTTCGACCCGTCCCGTCCTTGCAGCCGCTTCCACGTGCGGAACATGGTCTCGATGAAGCTCGAGCCGAAAAACTCGACGTTCGTCATGTCCAGAATCAATGCCGGCGGCTCGAGTTCCCCGACCAGGTCCATCAGGTTCCGGCTCACCTGTTCGATTTGAGTTTCATCGATCTGGGAACAACTGGGGCGGAACGCGGCCACGGTGATGCCGGAGACCACGGTCACATCGAAAGATTCCTGATCGGACATGCGTTTCGAAATCCACGGACGGAAATGGACTGGCCCGCAAACGGATCGAACGATCCGAGCGTGCTTAGATCATACTGCCCTGGAGTCGACAGTCCAAGCGTGTTCTTCGCCGCCGGGAAAAGTTCGGCAAGAAAAACGGCCTCATTCCTGCCGCAGCGGCTGCAACTTGGCTTTCAGGGCCATGGTCTTTTCGCCCCGCACGATGGTCAATTGCACTTCCTCTCCCGCCTTGCGGCCGTCGAGCGCTTTCAGCAAATCGCGGGGCCGATTGATGGGCCGGCCGTCGATGGCCGTGATCACGTCACCCAATACCAAACGGCCTTGTTCGAGGTTCGAGCTGCGCAGTCCGGCCTGTTCCGCCGCGCTGCCGGGAGCGATTTTCCCGACGATGACGCCCCCTTTGAGTTCGAACTGCCGCTTCACGTCGTCCGGCACTTCGAGCACGTTGATTCCCAGCCCGACCCGTTCGATTTTGCCGGTCCGGATCAATTCGGGGACGTACTCGTTCACGGTGTCCACCGGGACCGCGAACCCGATTCCCGCCGATGTTCCCGAAGGACTATAGATTGCCGTGTTGACTCCGATCAGCCGGCCGGCGCTGTCGAGGAGCGGGCCGCCGGAGTTGCCGGGATTGATCGCCGCGTCGGTTTGAATGACGCCTTCGATGGGACGCCCGGAGGCCGATTCGATTTCACGCCCCAGGCCGCTGATCACGCCGGTGGTCAGCGTTCGATCCAGACCGAACGGATTGCCGATGGCGAACACTTTCTGTCCGACTTGCAGATCGCCGGAGCTGCCGACCGGCAACGGTTTCAACTGCACCGCCTGCGCTTCGATTTTCAGCACGGCCAAATCCTGATCCGGCGCAACGCCGACAACCTGGGCCGGCCAAGAGGAGTTGTCCGCCATCGTCACCCGGAGGGAATGCGCATTCCGGACGACATGATAATTGGTGACGATGTTCCCCTTCTTGTCCCACACGAAGCCGGTCCCCGTTCCTTCCGGAATCTCCAGCGGCTGCATGCGGATGCCGCGGCGGACCATCGCCTGGCTGATGGTGGTGATATGCACCACGCTGGGGGAGGCGGCCTGGAAAATGTCGATCGTCGATTTCTCATCCTCGGCCAGGTCGCCCCGCGCAGTGACGGCTCGCGATTCCGCCTTCGGGTAGTGCAGGGGGGAAGGGAACAGGCCGGCATTTCGCAGCATCAGCGCGGCGACCACCAGCAATAGCGCCGCCACCAGCCAGACGTTCACGGTCGGCGGCTGTTGATGAGACGGCGATCGGCGATCGGACCAGGAAACGTCGGACATCGCGAGATCACTTCGCAGAAGGAGCCAAAGGAATGACTCTCGCTATTTCAACCAACTCCCTGCGATTACGCCAGATCACGGCATTTCTTTTCGAGTTCCCGCACCGCGCGCAGAAAGCGCTGCCGCACTTTTTCCGGCAACTTGGGAAATGCGCGCCGCACCTCCGCCGTCAACATCGCTTCGCTCCGCTCCAAGGCGCTGGTGATGCGTTTGACGGCTTGTTCAGGCGTCGGCGCTTCGCGTTCCCGCTGCTGATCGGCGTCCGGCGGCGGGGTCGCCGCACCGTCGCGGAAGGGAGCGTATTCGCCGCCTTCTTCCGATTGACGGGCCACGCCGGCCATCGTGGGAATGTCCTGGCCGCTGGAACTTCGGGCTGACTCCGAACCGCGTCCCGGTTCCGAGGCCCCATCCCCCGGGGCCTTCACCGCCACCGTCTCTCCGAGCAGCAACGAGTACGGCTCTTCAGCAGCAGCTTGCGACAGATCTTCGCCCCGCTGAGCGCGCCGCCAGGCTTTCATCTCCGCCACCGTCGCCTGAATCTCCTGCGCCCATTGCAGGCATTCCGCCGCATCGTCCCATGTCAGGGCCGAATAGAAATGCGACCATTTCAATTCGGCGTAATTCTCGCGGACGTCGGCAAACGTCTCCCACACACGCCGGCGTTGATACACCTGATCCGGGCTGAGGCCGACCAGCACAGCGAAATCGGCATCGGTCCGGCCGCGGGCGAACCGCTTGGTCCAGATCGACGCGCACTCGCCGACTTCCCAATTGCATTGACTGAGCGCCTGCTGGGCGCGGCGAATCAAATCGGCTTCCGTCTCCTTGGCCGTGGACTGCGAACTCATCTCGGTCTCCCGGTGTCTGACAGTCATTCCATGCGGGCATCCGAGCCACGGGTCAGGCCGCCCTCCCGAAGTCCTGTTGGCGGCGGGGGGCCAATCGTATCCCGCGAGGGTTCGAACCGCCAGTTTCCGCGTGCAACAATCAGCAGACGTAGGGTGGGTCGAGTGCTTTGACGAGGCCCACCGATTGTTTTCAAGCAAATCGGTGGGCCTCGCAAGGCCTCGACCCACCCTACGATTTTCGTAGCCCAGCTCGTCGGACGGGGCCAGGAGTCAAACTGGAGAACCTTTGCAGGCTGGGACTTGCGGCAGAAATGGCCAGCGGATCGTTGGTTGACCGAATAAACTATGCAAGGTACGATTTTGCTCAATCTGCCGAGTTTCTATTCGTCGCGGTCAGGAACGTGGGGTGTGTTGGGCGGTTTTCCCCACGTGCCGAGCGGTAATTCAAGATACAGTCAGGCGATAGACGCTTGGCGAAACGTCTCGACCTGGGTCGCGAGGAGTATAATTCCGACAGAACGCCGCGTCTGTCGGCGGGAAAACTGATCCGGTTGGAGCGGTTTTTCCGATAACTCGGATCGTGGCTCCGTAGCCAAGTGGCTAAGGCAGTGGATTGCAAATCCACCATCCCCGGTTCGAATCCGGGCGGAGCCTTAAGGCGTCGCTCGACGCCACCGGCTGACACGAAACGCCTGACTCGCGACATGTTGCGAGCCAGGCGTTTCTGTTTTGGAGGGTTCTTTCGCGGCGCGGAACTTGCTGACCCGGAGAGCCTGTTGGAAGGGGCCGGGAAATACATGCGCCATGTGAAACTCCGGCCCGAAGACGGCGTCGATACCGCGGCGCTGGTGAAGCTGATCAAAGCGGCCTATGCTGACATGAAAGGACGTTTGGCGGACTGATCTTCCGAGCGGTGGGGCGTCAGCCCTCTGAATGCGGCGTCGAATCGCCATGGCGAGCACAATCAAGGGGCTGACGCCCCCCGCTCGGAATTTCATTCTCCGCCGCGGCGAGTCTCACGACCAACAGGACCACGAATGATTTCCGGCATCAAAACGTATCTCGCCACCGTCGGAGTCGGCGGCCTTTGCCAGGCGGTCAAGGGGCGTCTCACCCACTCCCCGGTGTATTACCAATTGAAGCGATCGGATTGCCGGTTTCCGTTTCGCATGCGGCTGCCGTCCTCGGACGTGCGGGCTTATCAGCAGATATTCATCGATCAGGAATATGATTTTCAGGTGGACACGCCGCCGGAAGTCATCATCGATGCGGGAGCCAACATCGGGTTGGCGTCGATCTATTTCGCCAACCGATATCCCGAGGCAAAGATCATTGCGATCGAGCCGGAGCGAACGAATTTCGAACTGCTCAAAGAGAACACCGCTCCTTATTCGCAAATCATTCCTCTGCAAGCCGCGCTGTGGAATAAGAACGAAGAGATCGACTTGATCGATCCGGGGCAGGGCAATTGGGCCTTCATGACCACGACGGGGAATCCCTCAGACGCTCCGCCGCATAACGCGCGCCACAAAGTGAAGGCCCTCACCATCGATCAGATCCTGCAGGATTACGCACTGGCCAAGGTCGATATTCTGAAAATCGATATCGAAGGAGCCGAAAAAGAAGTGTTCAGCGACAGTTCATCCTGGATCGACAAGGTTGATTCCCTGATCGTCGAGCTTCACGAGCGCATGAAGTCCGGCTGTAACCGCAGCTTCTATTGCGGCTCCAACGGTTTTGATCGCGAATGGCAGCAGGGGGAAAACGTCTATCTGTCGAGAGGCAACCGCGTGACCAGCCGTTCCGCCTGACCATGATGTGGCTTTGGGCCGGATGTGCGGTTCCCAAACGCCACGATTACCGGGCCACGTGTTCCATCCCGGCCAGCACACTGCGAGCGGCTTGCCGGCGCGGGGCTTCGCGGAGCAGGATCTGCATCGCGTCGCAGGTGATGCGAGCGCCGTCGGCGCCGTCTTGGCGGAGCAGTTCCGCCGATTCCTGGCAGCGGGCATGGATCGTGGGGGAATTCACCAGTTCCGACAGCACCCGGGCCACGCGGCCGGCGCGATAGGAGCGCGGCGAGACGACCCGGCCGACTTGCAGCAGTTCCAGCCGCTTGCCGAAATCGCGCTGCATGGGAAGCCGCGGGACAATCAGTTGCGGGACGCCGGCCGCGAGGCTGACGGCACTGGTGCCGGCGCCGCCGTGGTGAATGAAGGCCGACACCCGCGGCAGAATTTGTCCGTGCGGGAGGAAGGGAAAATGCAGAATCGTCGGCGAGCTCGTCGATTGGTTTTCAAAGCCGGTGAAAATGGCCCGAGCGCCGATCCGTGCCAGCGCCTCTACCGTTTCCTTCAGGAAGCCGGCCTGTTTCTCCGACCATGACGACTGGCTGACCAGAATCGGCGGCGAACCCGCGGCGAGAAACTCTTCCACGACGGGCGGCAACGGCAGATCGCTGAAACCCTGCAGGCCGGCAAAACCGGCGAACAGAAATCGCTGCTCGCGATCGTCGAACCGCAGCGCCCGGCCGACCCATTCGGGATACAGCCCGCAGATGAGCTGCAATTGCCCGTCGGCCCAGCGGCACATGTTTCGCAGCGGCGCGAGGCCGATTTTCCGGCGGAATGCGTTGACGTCGGGCCCGAACATCCGATTGACGAAGGCGTCGTGAAACAACAGGAACAGCCGGCGCCCCCAGCCCATCCAACCGGCGGACATCGGCATCGGATCGAACTGAAACTCCGCCACCGGGACTCCAAACTGTTCGCCGGCGATGCGGGCGCCGAGTCCCATCGGGAACTTCGGCACCATGATCACCGTCTCCTCCAGCGAGTCCAACTCGCGCAGGGTTTCATAGGTCCGAACGAGATCCCGCGCGGCAATCTTGCGGAACATCGCCATTTGGGCCCGCGGCTTGTCGCGGGCCACGCTGTCGCAGAATTGTTCATATTCGGCGGTCGAAGTGATCGCATGGACGGCGATGTTCGCATCGTCGACGCCGGCGAGATACTTTTCGCAGCCCAAAGCGACGACGCGATGGCTGCGTCGAGACGCCTCGCGCGCCACTTGCAGCATGGGCATGTGGTCTCCCAGGCTGCCGCCCATCACCAGTATCAACTGCATGTCCCGTCCCCTCGCCAACGCGCGTCATTCCGCTGTTGTTTTTATAGAGCATGCGACGGATCGATGGCGCCCCTTTTGGGCGCTGAAAGACCATCATCGAGTAGTTATCGGCGGCCATGACGGGATTGCGGAGGTTATGGCATGTTGCCAAACGGCATCATGTCGAACTTGTAAGCCGGGGCGGTGTTTGAGGGAGCCCGAAACCCTGCTCCGGGCTCCCTCAACACCGTGAATCATCGGACCAGGGCGCCGGTCAGAGCGACCGCAAAAACAGGATGAGCTGCTGCTGCTGCTTGGGACTGAGGGTTTGAAACATCGCCCGCGACGCGCTCCCCTGGCCGCCGTGATTGTTGATGGCGGCGGTGTAGTCGCCCTGTCTGATGCTGCCGTCGTGCCACAGCGCCGGATTGAGATGGAGGCCCCACAGCGGCGTGGTCCGCATCCAACTGCCGGGGATCGGCCGGCCGAGCGAATCAGTCCCTTGTGGAATCTGGTCCCCGCTTTCTCCCATGTCGTGCAGCAGAAAATCGCTGTAGGGGGAAAACGCCTGATCGTCGAGCGCGTCGATGCTGCTCGACCCGGTGACCCACGTCGGCTTGTGGCAGTTCGCGCAGCCGATGGCCTCGAACAAGTGGCTGCCGGCATTCACGCTTTTCCGATCTTGTCTGGCGACGGCCCCTTTCGCGGGAGGTTTGACCAGGTCCATGAACATGCCGAAGGCAAACACGTCATCTCCGTCGTCGTTGACGTCCGGCCGCGGGTTGCTGGCGAGTTGATTGGGATTGTTGTAGGCGGCCTCCTCGTGCGGAAAGAAGGGAGTGGTGATGCCCATCTCGCGCAGATACGCCTCCGCCGCGAAACTGGTCGAATTCGGATGCTGGGATTTCTGCCCGACACGGCCGACCCTCGTCAGTCCGGTCACGGCGTCGGTCACCATGTTGGCTCTGCCGGCGGTCTCCGGGCTGTGGACTTGCTGCTGAGCTTGTTCGTTCAGCAGCGCGTCATCGGAAATCGCGCCGACGAGGCCCAATCCCTGCGTCGTCATCGCCCGCCGCTTGCCGACGGTCATGGTCTCGGGTACGGTTTCGGTGGCGAAACCCGGCAAGGCCGAAATTTGGATGACCGGTCCGCCGGCGGCGAACTGATGCCGGCCGCTGCCGACGATATTCGAAATCCGGCTGCTCCCGCCGCCGTCGGGATGACATTCTCCGCAACTGCGGCCGTTGAAGATCGGCCCCAAGCCGTCCGCAGCCGTTTCTTCGTCGTTAAAGGCGTCTTGTCCTTCGAGGAACGCCTCGACTTGCGCTGGCGTCAGGCCCCGCAACGCATTGCGTGGATACTGCGTCCGCCGGGGCTGCGATGCGCCGGCCCCCAGACAGCAGAGCGTTCCGATCAGAATGAATACTCCGAGACTTTCTTTGAGAGACATCGCAGTTTCTCCTCACTGGCGACTGGAATGGAATCGCAACCGGCCGGTACGGGACCGCGGAGACATACCGGCACGGTTTCGCTGAAAACCTGTCTGGAAAGTCGGAACGACCTCGCTCACTTGCATTGCGCGTGCAATGAATCGAGTGAGCGTGTTGACACCGGCATTTCCAGACAGATTCACTTACAGAACGGATCAGTGCGTTCGAGCAGCGCGAGGGCGCCGTCGATTCAGCAGAGAGGCGAGAGGACGAATTGGCATGAAAGGCGTTTGCGACGCCTTGCCGTAGGCACAATTCGTACCGGCACGGCAGAGATTGCCGGATTCGCCGAACGGGCTTTTCCCAGTCGGCGCACTTCACCCGGCTGTGCCGATTGTCTGAAACATTTGCTGTTCTTGCGGCCCGAACTTTGAAACAATTGCAAGGAGAGTCGCAGCGGCGTTGCGCCGAGGGATGTTCATATCTGGTGACACAGCATGGCCGACGAACGATCAGACGAACCGGCGCCCCGGTTTCCGCTGTATGTCCGAATCTTGGCGGTCCTCCACGTGCTCTCTCTCGTCGCAGGACCGGCGGGATTCATTCTGTTCGGGAGCATCGGATGTATTTTGTGGGGCCGGCACAGGGCCGCCGACGAACTGGTGCTGGCGTTCTGGGCGCTCGCTCTCGGCAGTCCGGCCTTGTGCGCCCTCTACCGCAAATGGTTCGTTCAATGGGGCCGCGCGAACTGGCCCGACGGCAAATACCGCAATTGAATCGGTTTCCGCCGCGAACGGCCGTCCGTTAGGGAAGTTCCACCACCTCGCCGCGAGCGCGGGTCGAGAGCTGGCCGAGGACCAAGAGGTCCGTGGAATCGGAAAGAAACGAGACGTGCCCGTCGGAATACAGAGCCAGCCCCCCTTGAGCATGTTGGCTGAGGATGGTTTCGCCGTTTCGCCCGTTGCTGCGGTCGTTGATCGGAAATTCGATGGCCAGGCAATTCGTGCCGATGCCCCAGGAACCGTTGTTGATCGGGCGATCCGCACATTCCAGCACAAGGAATGTGGCGCTCAGCCCGTCGCTGAATTCGCCGAACTTGATCGGCTGCTTGCGTTCGCCGGTCATGCCGACGTTGATGCCGATCAGCGCGCCGGCTTCCCACGCTTGGCCGACCAAGAGTCCCGGCACCAGTCCGGTGAGCGACGACCCGTAATTCCCTCCGTAGTCGCTTTTCCCGCTGCGATCCGTGATCGCCGACGGGCAGACGAATAACGGCAAATTCGTGGAGATCACCTCGAAGTTGGAGGCGGGGTCAATGCAACTGACACCCCAATTGTATTGGTTGTACAACGGCGCCTGATCGACGTAGGGCAGGATCCGCGTACACCACGAGTGCAGATTGAAGTCCTGGAAGTCGCAACCCGCCGGCAGGCTACCCTGTGCCGATTCGAAGTTGTGCAGCGCCAAGCCGATTTGCTTGAGGTTGCTTCGGCACTGGGCCAACCGGGCCGAGGCCCGGGCCTGCTGGACGGCGGGTAAGGCCAACGACAATAGAATTCCGATGACCGCGATGACCACGAACAATTCCAGGATCGTGAACCCCGCCCGATTCGCGCTGCAGATTCCAGCGCGGGACTTATGCCAGCGACGCGAGCAGGATTTGGTCATCATTCCAGACTCCTCACTCCGCCACTGCTGGACGTCGGGGATAACACCGAGTCCAGCAGGATGGCGTGGTGGCGAGGCGACGGCTCAGTCGGGCCTTCCCGGGTCTAGGGGTTGGAGGTGGTGCACGAAGGCGTTGTGGTCGTGTTGCTCGTCACGAACGCCGTGACGCGGGTCTTGGGGTTGTAAGAGTAGACGGTCAGCGTGTAGGTGATGACAGTCCCGTTATCGACGGGCGGCAAGACGGTGCTCGTGTATTGGAGGCCGGGGGAAATGGTGAAAGTAACGGCGACGTTCCATGCTTGGGGGGGGCTACAAGCAGTGCCGTCAGCGGTAACGGTCACCGTGTCGGTGGTCCTACGGCAGGAGATGATGTCGTAGGCGGAATTCCCTGGCTGCACAGCCGGATGCGTCAACGTCCCGATAGCCGCACCCGTTGCGGTGAAAGTAACGTCGCCCGCGGTGCCATTGAAGTACGAAAGGACGGTCGATCGTGCGTTGCAGCCGACCACCGACAAGGTCAGCACCAAGAGCGCGGACAACCAAGGACGGGTCGAGAGACGAGAGTACAGAGAGTTCGACATGATGCGAGTCTTTCCAAAAACAGAGAAGTGAAACCGAGCGACATGTTGCCATCGAAACGGAGGGATTCCCCCGCTGCGCGAAAGCCTACTCTTCCCTAATAATTTCCACAACCCACCCAAGTTGAAATTTTTCTTGATCAAGGTGAATTGGTTATGGACGATTTGCCAAGAATAATTGGACAGGTGGCAATCTAGCTTGTCGGTCGGGAAGGGATAGCAAATGGCGGACCCTGCGCAAGAGTTATGCCTCCAATTTCTTCCCGTTCAGAGGAAAACAATGTAACCATCCTAAACGCAAGCACATTGGGCGATGTGTGCGAGTCACGACCTTTTCCCCTGGCCGGTTTAATGAGGCGCGAGTGACCAATCTGACGTGCCGACGACCGCATCCCAGGTCGCCGACACAACAGTTCAGCGACAGCTGCGCGGCCATCAAACGCGAAAACCCCTTGTTTCCAAGGGGTTTCTCCAGAATCGATGGGCGTTAGAGGACTCGAACCTCTGACCTCCACGGTGTGAGCATGGCGCTCTAACCAACTGAGCTAAACGCCCGAAGTGCGTCGATTATACCGGACTGCAAAAATTGCTCAATGATGTCCGGCACGTTGCCGTCGAAAACAGAGACAGTCCTTCGATCGACAGGGTTCGCTTTTGTCGCGGCGTCTTCTCCGGTACGATGCCGGTCTGACAACCCGCAACCCACAATTCGCCACGCACACGCCCCATGTTCGACCGCGCCCAGCTCATCCGGCTCTTCCACGAACGCGCCCTGAAGTTCGGCGACTTCACGCTCGCCTCCGGGAAAAAATCGACCTACTACCTCGACGGCAAGCAGATCACGCTCCATTCCGCCGGGCTTCGGCTCGTCAGCGAAGGGCTGCTCGACTTGCTGGAAGGGGTCGATTACACGGCGATCGGCGGCATGTCGATCGGGGCCGACCCCATTGTCGGCGGCGTGTTGACCGCGGCAGCGGCCCGCGGCCGCCGGATGGACGGGTTCCTCGTCCGCAAGGAGCCGAAGGGACACGGAACGAAAAAATATATCGAAGGGCCGGTGGAAGCCGGGGCGAAAGTCGTCGTGATCGACGACGTGGTCACGACCGGCGGGAGTTCGCTCGAAGCCTGCGACCGGATCGAGGAATTCGGCTGCGAAGTCGTCTGCGTCGTCGGCATCGTCGACCGGAAGGAAGGGGGCGCCGCGAATTTCGCCGCCCGCGGGATGAATTTCCGCTCGTTGTTGACGATCGAGGATTTCGGGATCAAGCCGCCGGTGTGACGAAAGCCCGCCGTCAGCGACGGCGGGTCCCGGCGATGCCATCGCCGGGCTTTGCGCGTCTTACGAAATCAACGGCGCGATGAGCTTCGACGGATACACGTCCGTCAATCGCTCGTCGCGGCTATTGTGATGGTACGTGAGCAGTTCGTGCTTCAGTCCGAGTTGGTGCAGCAGCGTGGCGTGCAAGTCGGCCATCGATGTCCGATTGGCGACGGCCCGGTAGCCGAAGTCATCCGTCGCTCCGTAGCTCTGTCCGCCGCGAATGCCGCCGCCGGCCAGCCAGATGCTGAAACCGTACGGGTGATGATCGCGGCCTTCCTTGCCGCGGGTTTTCTCACTGCGCTGCTCGGCGCCGGGCGTCCGGCCGAATTCACCGCCCCACATCACGATGGTCGATTCCAATAATCCGCGCTGCTTCAGGTCGGCCAGCAACCCTGCCACGGGGAGATCGGTCTGATCGCAGCAATTCTTGGTGCCGGCGACGTTGTTGGCGTGCGTGTCCCATGGCTGGCCGGACATGAAAATCTGCACGAACCGCACGCCCCGTTCGACGAGCCGCCGGGCCATCAAGCACCGTTTGCCGTAGGACTTGGTGACCTCCTGGGCGAGGCCGTACATCGCCTGCGTGGCAGCGGTTTCCTGATTAAGATCGAGCGCATCGGTGGCGGATAGCTGCATCCGGGCGGCCAACTCGAAACTCGCGATCCGGGCGTCGAGATCGAGCTCGCCGGGCCGCGCCTGTTTGTGCCGGGCGTTCAATTCTCGCAGCAGGTTCAAGCGGCCTTGATCGATGTCCGCCGGGCGGGGCGTTTTCGGATTCAAATACAATACCGGCGTCCCTTCGGAACGGACCACCGTCCCCTGATACAGCGGCGGCAACCACCCGCTCGACCAGTTGCGGGCCCCGTCGGTCGGCATGCCCCGCGGATCCGGCAACGCGACATACGCCGGCAGATTCTGATTCTCAGCTCCCAAGCCGTAGGCCACCCACGAGGCGATATTGGGCCGGCCGCTGACGGTCAGTCCCGTCTGCGCCATCCAGATCGCCTGCTCGTGATTGCGATGCTCGGAGAACATCGAACGAATGACGGCGATGTCATCCGCGTGCCGGGCGATGTTGGGCAGAATCTCCGAGAACTCGACGCCGCTTTCGCCGTGCCGAGAGAACTTGTACGGGCTGCCAAGGAGATACGTTGTGATTTTTTCGTCATCGACGACTTCCGCCGGCGGCGGCTGGCCGTCGTATTTCGAAAGCTCCGGCTTCGGATCGAGCAGATCGACATGACTCGGCCCGCCGTGCATGAAGAGTTGAATCACGGCTTTCGCCCGCGGCACATGATGCGCCGGTTTCAGCGCGAGATCAAAGTTCGTTGCCTGCTCCCCGCTTGCGGTTTCGCCGAACATCGACGCCAGCGCTATCCCGCCGAAGCCAGCCCCCATCTGTGAGATGAGTCTGCGGCGAGAGCAGAAGGAGTGGGGGTGCGGGAGTGCGGGAGTATGGGGGTGGAAAGGCATGATCTGAGATTTCGAATTTGAGATTTGAGATCGGCTCTATCAATCGACGTACACAAATTCATTCGCGGACAGCAGCATCTGGCACAAATCGGCTAAGGCCGCTCGTCGGGCCGCATCGGGACCGGCGGCGGCGTAACGGCTTTGCTGCGCGGTCACAAATGCATCCAAGATAGAAATTTCATCGCCGGTTGGCGGACGGCTAAAAGCAAGCTGAATGGCCGCTGGAATCGGCGCCGACGGCGATTCGCTCAACACGCGATCCGCGAAGGCGAGCGCGGCGTTGGTCGAAAAATCGCTGTTGAGGAGCATCAACGCCTGCGGGGCAACGGTGGATGACTTTCGTTGCGTGCAGTTGATTTCCATCACTGGTTGATCGAACGATTGCAAAGCATCCACCGGCTGCGAGCGGCGCTGTTCCAGGTAGACCGATCGCCTGCGATCACCCGTTCCGGAAGCGATGACCGAACCGTCTCCTTGCCGGGCGATGGGAGTCGCCGCGCCGAACAGTTTATCGTCCAGTTGTCCGACGACGTGGAGCAGGGCGTCGCGAATCGGTTCGCCTTCCAGCCGCCGCAACCGTTGCCGCCAGAGGAGCCGATCGCCGGGATCGACTTCCAACGCCTTGGCGTGCCGGGCCGGTTCGATGGACGACGTCTGGCGGTAGGCGCTGGATGTGACAATCAGCCGGTGCAGTTGCTTGAGACTCCAGCCTTGCCGGGCGAACTCGCGGGCCAGCCAGTCGAGCAATTCGGGATGGCTGGGGAATGATCCAAGATTGCCGAAGTCTTCCGGCGTCGTCACAATTCCCTCGCCGAAATGCTGCCGCCAGACGCGGTTCACCATCACGCGGGCCGTGAGCGGGTGCTCCGGCTGCGTCAGCCAGCGGGCGAATGCCAATCTGCGGCCGCTCGTCTTCGCTTCTGGAGCGACCGGAGTCCATGTGAATGATTGCGGCGCTAGGAGCGCGGTGAGCACGCCGGGTTCCACCGCCGGTCCGGGCGTCAACGGATCGCCGCGCTTGAGCAGCGGCGTCATCGCCGGTCCGGGTTGATCGTACAGCGCCCGGATGTTCTCGAAATGGATCTTCTGCCGGTCCTGTTCCGCAACCTTGGCGTTGCGCTCGTCCACGCCTGCTTTGTATTCCGGAAACATCTCCGGCAAGAGCTTGTTGAGCGCCGCATCATCCGGCCGGAGCGTCGCCTGGAATTTCTCCGCGAGATATTTTTCGACTTCGCTTCGCTGATCCGCCGGTTTATCGACGGCCTGCTTGACGTCGTTGCGAATCGGTTCCGGCAGCGTCGCCAACCGCTGCTCGAACAGTTTTTGCTTGTGCTCGTTCCGCAACGCGTCGATTTCGCCTTTGAATTTGGCGATCTCCGCGTCGAGCTTGCCGTTGTGGTCCGCGGCGGCCTTCTTCTGCGACGCCGTCGCCATGGCAATTTTCCGCTCCTCTTGCGGAATCCACTGTTGGGGGCGATACGCCGCCGTGAACACGGCCTGCAAGCGGAAATAATCGGCTTGCGGAATCGGGTCGTACTTGTGGCTGTGGCAGCGGGCGCACTGCAGCGTCAGGCCCATCGTCGAGGAGGCCACGATCTGCAGCGTGTCGTTCAATGTCGGATAGTAATAGAGCGCGTAGGAGTTCTTGATCCCCGCGAAATCGGGCCGGCTGGAGTCCGCCGCCGTCCGCAGATAACCCGTCGCGGTGACGGCCTCGACAACGTCGTCCGGCAACCGATCCAGCGTGTCGTGAGCCGTCCAATAATCGGTCAACTCATCGCCGGCGATCTGCTCTTGCAGAAACCGGTCATATGGTTTGTCCTTGTTGAACGCCTGAATGACGTAATCGCGGTAGCGGAACATCGTCGGCAGTTGCCGGTCTTCCGCCAGGATGCCGGCCGATTCGGCGTAGCCCGCCACATCGAGCCAGTGCCGGCCCCACCGCTCGCCGTAATGCGGACTGGCCAACAGCCGCTCGACGAGACGCTCATACGCCAACGGATCGGTATCCGATAGAAACGCCTGCAACTCCTCCGGCGTCGGCGGCAGGCCGATCAAATCGAACGACAACCGGCGGAGCAACGTCTCGCGGCCGGCTTCCGGGGAGAGTTCCAAGCCCTGGGTTTCGAGCCGGGCGAGGATGAAGGCGTCGATCGTCGTGCGAACCCGCCCAGCGTTCTTCGGGACCGGAATGACAGGATTCGTCGGCGGCCGAAATGACCAGAAGTCTGATGGACCGCTTGCGGTTTCGCCGCTTTCCGGCGCATCATCAATCGGCGTCCCATCTTTCGATTTCGCCCCGTCGTTGATCCATGTCCGGATCAGCCCCTTTTCTTCCGCGCTGAGCGGCGGACCTCCTTCCGGCATTTCATTCGAGGCGATCTTGACCCACAACCGGCTCGATTCCGCCGTGTTCAAGCGAATCGCCGGACCCGATTTGCCCCCTTTGTAAATGTCCTTCCGCGTGATCAACCGCAAGTCCGCTTGAGGTTCGGCTCCGGCATGGCAGCGAACGCAGCGCGCCTTGATAATCGGCAGCACGTGATCTTCAAACGTCACCGTCTGCGGCTTCGCCGGTTCTTCAGCAAATGCCGAGGCCGACAGCGAGATCACGGTGATCACGAACAACTGAAACTGATGCAATCGCGACTCCTCGGCAACAGCAGGGTTTCGAAGGCGAATCCATCTTAGCCTGCCGCCAATCCACACGGAAGAGTTGATTGATGCGATTGCGGTGTTTGCGGTAACTGCTGAGTAGCGACCAGTTCCTGCGCCAGCAGCCCTTCAGGCGGACGCGACGGCAATCGCGGCAGATTCGCTCAAGTCCGCTGGATCTGTCTCGATTCGATTCTCCCGAACGTCTGTTTGGCAGGCGTTCGCGAGTTTCTCGGCTTTGTCGATCCGCTGCTGAAGCAGATTGATGTCGTCAGCGAGGTCCGACCAATAGTCTCCGGCACGCAAACGGATCGGCGGGACTGATTTTCCTGAAGCCAGGTCATGCAGGGCGCGGCGGATGCGAATCATCGGCCCGGCAAATCGGTGGCTCCACAGGATGAGATCGAGACAGAACAACGGCAGCAGTGCAAAGACTGTGAAGGCCAGAGGCCGGTAACGATCCCACGTGGCCGACGCGACGGAGCCCCCCGAACTCGCCGGGTCGCCGGACACCACGCCGTTCAGGATCTGCAAGCCATACACGATGGCAAACGACGCGATCCAGAAAGAGGCCCAATGAAAGAGGGCGTGTCCGACCAGTGCGCCTTGGATATTCCAATCGACGAAGCGCGTTCCTCGTTTGAATGTCGCCATTGGGATTGCTCCTGACTGAAAAGCACGTGCGGACAGAAACAGAACGTTGAGAGCGAAGCCGACAAGAAAACTTAGGTCGTCGTGCTGTCCAGTCAAGCAAAGGGCGCCGGGTCATGGTGTCCAATCGCTCTTCTTTTTTGCCGAACGCCGGAATTGCCAATTGCTCCCTGCGCGGCGAGGAGAATCGGACCAAACAGCGACAGACCTGCCGTTTTTACGTCTTTTTCCAGGTCGTTCACCAACCAGGACTGGTCAAATCCATCTCCGCTTCGCCTCATCTGCTGACGAACGGCCACGATCTGTGTTGCGAAAAAAACACGCGGGAGCTCGGTGGCGACAGATCGAACGAGTCACGTTTGACAACCGCGGCGCGTGACCGATGGTTGTGATGGTCCGGGATCATCTCGACCATTTGCCTCCCCTCCAAAGACGCTTTCGGGCCGGAAGCGTCCGTCGCGTTGAACCCGCTCTCTCGTGGGTCCGCAGCATGCTGCTGCGGTACGCGTCACGAGTCGAAATTCGAGTTCCGCATCAAGGGAGGAACGACATGAAACGCATCGTCTGGCTGACTGGCTTGGCGCTCGTCTTCGGCGCCGCGAATGAACTTCGAGGGGACGTCTTCATCGACCGCGTCGAGGAAGACTGGGAACTGGTAATCAGCGAACCCAGTCCGGAGGACGAGGCCCCGCAGATTCTGAATGTCATCTCGCCGAACGGCACTCAGGACAATGACTTCTTCGTCTTCGAACTCAATCACTGCACCCAGCCGGATTACACCGCCGGCGGCCTGCAATTGCAGCATTGGGTCGGGCAAGGAGTTCAGTCCTGGCGCACGATCGACAATTCTTCGAAATTGACGACCCCGCAAGAGACCATTACCTACACGCTGCGGATGAGGCTGCTGGGCGACTTGTTGAGCGTGTCTGTCCGGAACGGCGAATCGCAGACATGGGGTGACTTCCATTCGGATCCCCTTCGCATCGCCCATGACACGTCGTTGACCAGCTTGAACGGCTATCGCTCGTCGAATTCCGTCGCCAAATCACGGGTCGGCTTCGCCTCGTACCGGGTGACGCGCTTCGTCCTGAAGGAAGTCCGTTACTACTCCAACAACGTCTTGGTTCAAACGGACGAAGACGATCAAGTCGTTCACGAATACGAACCCTAACGGAGAGCTGACATGCAGACCATTCACGTCGCGCTGGCGAGACGGAAAGCGGGCCACACTGGACCACGACGAGGTTCGGTGCTGGTGCTGGCGGCGGTGGTGATCGCCATCATTTTCGCCATGACCGCCTTTGCCGTCGATCTCGGCTACATCTCGATGACGAAGACCCAATTGCAGTCGGGGGTCGATTCCTCGGCGCTCGCCGCCGCGTTGGAACTGACGAATGGATTGGGCAGCGCACCCACGAAGACGAGCAGTCAAGTCGTCGTCGCCGGCAATGCCGCCGCCAACAGTCTGGCGCTGTTGCACCGCAACGGCAACTTGAGTTCCAGCTATCTGGATACCACTCGCGATCTGCGATACGGCCAACTTTCCTGGGATGCCGTCGCCGGCAAGTGGGCTAAGACGTACGGCACGGCTCCGTACAACCTGGTGGAAGTGACGCTTCGCCGCGATCAGACGTCCACGACGCACGGCGACTCGCGGCTGCCGCTGCTGTTCGGCAAAACGGTCGGCATGAGCGATACGTCGATCACCGAAACCGCGGCGGCCGGCCTGTTGCCCGGCGTCGGCGTCAAGATTCTGCCGGGGAACGCCGGCACGGTCGGCATTCTCCCGATCACCTTGGACGTCCCGACCTGGAACGCCCTGATGGGAGGCACAGGATCCGACAACTACCGTTACGATCCGACGACGGGGATCATCTCCTCCGGTTCCGACGGCATCTTGGAGGTCGATCTCTATCCGTACGGAAACGGCGCTTTGCCGCCGGGAAATCGGGGAACGGTCGATCTGGGCAGCCCCAGCAACAGCACGAGCGACATCAAGCGGCAGATTCTGTACGGTCTGAACGCTTCCGATCTGTCGTACTTCGGCGGAGTGATCACGACCGACAACGGTCCGATCACACTCAATGGCGACACGGGGATCAGTGCGGGAATCAAAGCGGAACTGGACGCCATCAAAGGCCAGCCGCGCTTGATTCCGCTGTTCACTCAGGTCGCCGGTCCCGGCAACAACGCCATGTACACGATCACGAAATTCGTGCCGATCCGCATCTTGAACGTCAAGCTGACCGGCAATCCGAAAAGCGTGGTCGTGCAGCCGGCGCCGTTCAGCTCGCCGCTGGTCGTGCCGGGACATATCAGCGTGACCTCGGATTCCTATTTCACTTCGCCGCGCCTGGTGCAGTAACGCGTTCGCGACAGTGCGGGTGCTGTGACGAGAGGACCGGATGAAAAACTCTGGTCCTCTCGTCTGCCCGGAAAGGTTCAACCCATGCGTCGTCTTCGAAGACAACCGTCGTCCAATGATCGCCGCGGCGTTGCCGCCGTGGAATTTGCCCTGGTGTTGCCGGTCTTTCTGACCGTCAGCCTCGGCATCATCGAATACGGCCGCGCCTTGATGGCGGCCAATCTGGTGACGAGCGCCGCCCGCGAAGGGTGCCGGATCGCCGGCCAGACCGGCAATACCAATGCCGACGTCCAGAACTCCGTGCAGAGTGCGCTCGCCAGTTCGCTGAAGCTCTCCCCCGGCCAGGTCACGGTCAATATCACCATCACACCGGCGGCGGGGAATCCGAACCCGCAAGATCAGTGCGGCAGCGCGAATCTGCGCGACCTCGTGCAAGTCGAGGTGAAAGTGCCGTACAGCGCAGTCGCATTGATTCCCGCCTCATTTCTGCAAGGCGTCACTCTCACGGGCCGCAGTTACATGAGACACGAGTGACGCTTATTCGGTCCCCTCTCCCCCCGCCGCGTGGGAGAGGGTTAGGGTGAGGGGGTTTTTTATTTATCGACTCGGTTCCGGCAACAACCGCAACCGGTGCTGAACCACCTCCTCGACTTTGGCCCGCGAATACGCCAGCGGGAAATACTTCCCCTCGGCCCACAGCGGCAACAAGTCATCGTAATGCGGACTGCCGGGCTGGCCCGATTGACCCGGGGAACTCGTGGCCAGCCCGCGGTCCCAATCGGCGAGATCGAGCACGTGCCGGTAGGTCGCTCCGTGAATTTGCTGGAAATTCGGATCGTGCCGGGTGTTCATCGGCGTGTGGACGTCGCCGCCGCGCGGCACCGGTCCGCGGCTGAACGCCCGGGCGTATTCTGGTCCCAGGTTTGCCAGCGGATGATGGAACGTCGCCTGATGCAAGCGTCCCCAGCGCCACGCCGAGACATCATCGCCAAGTAAACTCTTGGTCCTCGCGACGGCTTTCGCAAGAGTTTCACTCAACAGAGCATCTCGTTTTGACAGCGGATTCTCGCCGAACCATGCGTCCGTCGGTTGCGACAAATGGTGCAACATCACCGGCGTGCTCCGCAGATCGCCACGGTCCTGAGAGTCGGGCATGGCAATCTGCAGCGCGTACATCGCGGCGACGAGTTCCTGCATCCACACGGCGTACAACGGCCCGGATTGAGCCGACGTGGTCAGATCGCCGTCCCATCGGGAAAAGAGTTCGACGAACGGCTGCAACTCGCTGGGAAACTTGACGCTGGGGATAACAGTCTGAAGCGCTTTCGCCGGAAGCGAAACCGTGTCGTGCTGCAAGCGTTGAAAATCGTCCAACGTCCATTTGCGTGGCTCGCTCAATCGCTGTTCAATCCGGCGATACCGGTATGGAGCCGACCAGTCGTAAGCGATATGTCGAGAATAGCCGTCCGGCAAAATGTTGTGATTGGCCGTCGCCAGCCAGCCCTTATGGGGATTGAACGATTGCGGCAATTCATCGATTCCGAGATACCGGTCCCATTCGTAGCGGTCCGATTCCCCTGGCACGGGCAACAGTCCATCGCCGTTGCGGCGCACCGGCGTCGCCGCGGCGGCCAGCCAACCGATGTTCCCCTCGACATCGGCGTAGACGAAATTCAGGCAGGGAATCTTCCACCGCGACAACGCCTCGAGGAATTGCTGTTGGTTCTGCGCTCGATCCACTGCGAGGCTCGCCAGATAGGCCGCGCCGCCCGGTTCGCTGCCGGCCCATTTCAGCGCGATGGCCACCTGCCGGCTTTCATCCTGATAAATGACCGGACCGTGCCGGGTGAAGCGGAGTTCCGTCGCCAGCGGCTCCGCGCGGCCGCGAACGGCGATCGATTCATGCACGATCTCCATCGGCTTCCACTCGCCGCCGACCCGGTAACGTCGGGGATCGTCGGGATGCGTTCGTTCTACGAACAAATCGGCCTGATCGGTGCCGACGATGGTGAATCCCCAGGCGATCCGCTCGTTGTGTCCGATCGCCACGCCGGGGAGCGCCGGCTCGCCGCTGCCGATGACGTTCCATCCCGGCGCATGCAGATGGACTAGATACCGCAGCGACGGCAACGTGGTGGATCGATGCGGATCGCTGGCCAGCAGCGGCTTGCCCGAACTCGATAACGCCCCGCTCACCACCCAGTTGTTGCTCTCCGAAGCCGCCGGCGTGAACTTGAACGCCCGCGTCGCCAAGCGCAGGCCGCTCAAGATTTCTTCGCGGATGACATCGAGGTTCAATGCCGGATCGGGAGCGAAGTCGAACTGCGGATCGGTCGGCGCGAGCAGCCTGGCTTTCTCCAACCCCGCGGCCTGAATCAGCCGCGCCCTGGCGATTTCCTTTTCGAAGTTCCCCGTCATGATGATGCCGGACATCCGCCCCAGAATGTCTTCCGGCTGCCATAGTCCCGGCCGATAGCCGGCCAGTTGGAACTCGATCGGCAACCGGTCCGCGATCGCCGCGATATACGCATTGATGCCGTCGGTGAACGCCGTCGCAATCTCGCGGGTGTCCGGCGAATAACTCGTCCATTCGGCCTCCATGTCCCCGCGATACCGGATCAGCCGCGCAAAACGGTCGCCGGGAACGGACTCCTCGCCGAACAGTTCGGCCGTCTCGCCGCGGGCGATTCGCCGCCACAGATCGACTTGAAACAGCCGGTCCTGGGCCATCGAGTAGCCCTGAGCGAAAAACAGATCATGGCTGTTCTTCGCATAGATATGAGCGATGCCCCACCGGTCGCGCAGAATTTCCACCGGTTCGCGCAGGCTCGATGCCGCGATATCTCCCTCAATCTGTGCCAGCACGTTGCGGCTGCGTTCCAGGAGTTTCTCGGACTGTTCTTCGGCGTGACCCATCGCAATCGCCCTTTCGCACAGGAGCAACACCAGCATCCGGTGAACTACGAATCGCAGTTTCATGCCGTTACCTCCGGAATCGCGGCTTTTACCATATCATGGGGACTTGATGTCACTACGGTACTTTATCATCCGAACCGCCTGTGAGATATTCAGTCGGTTCGTGATCGGAGGTGTCCAAAAATGGCTGATTACATCGATCTTATCTTCCCCATATTACTGCTGATTGCTGCACTCGGATTGATCATATGGCTGTTGCCGCAATTGAGATCGGCATTGAGGCATGAAGGAATGCGGATCAATGCAAGAGCGATCCGAGCAGCTTCTGGATCGCTCCGAGGCTGATCAGCGGCGAGCGGCGGAAATCCTGAATCGTCAAGAGGCTCTCTTGTCCCGCGCCGAGAAGCTTGTCGAGATGCTTGAAGACAAGCTTTCAAAATAATGCCACAGCGCAGTGTCGGCTCCACAGAATTTCAAACTAAAACGCCACCTCGTGATCCATCCAAAGCCCGCCGATGGCATCCATTAGCATCTACGCATCCTAGCTGGAGTTGGTTTTGGCGAGGAAGGGAAGG
>JADMIO010932630.1_pt1 | contig 35916 bp, 32 predicted proteins | sample 8958161 | NCBI WGS metagenome assembly JADMIO01 (sample SAMN16585339, study PRJNA669376) | soil metagenome | isolation source: Crop rotation soil | place: USA: Cullars Rotation, Alabama | collected 2011
CGCGACAACTTGTCCACGTGGAATTCTAAGCTTAGGATCCCAATGTGCTGGAAAGGTCGAGCGTGGCATCCTGGGCATACAGGCTGCGCGCTATTGCAGCCCCCGCCACGCGGTCAATGTCGGCGCCGATCAGGGTCGTCAATGCCTGTTGCACCGCGGCCGAGGAGCGCGGCGCCACGATGGCTCCCATGCCCGTGGCCAGCACGGGCTGGCGCACGCCTGGCAGATCGCTGGCAATCACGGGGATCCCCCGCATCATCGCTTCGACCTGCACGATACCGAAGGCCTCGAACGGATTGATGGACGGCAGGGCGAAAATGTCGAGCGACGCATAGAAATCATCGAGGGCGGCATCGGGCAGGAAACCGAGCAGCCTGATGCGCGGATCGTCACCGATACTGCGGCGCACCCGGTCGATCACGGAACCTCCTGCCACGCCCTGGAAATCACCGGCGATCAACAGCCGTGCCGCCGGGTTATCGAAGGCACGGAATCCTTCCACCAGATACTCCACCCCCTTTTCTTCCACGATTCTTCCCAAAAAGCCGATATGGGGACCGGGACCGTCGCGATAGGCGGGCGTCCCGCCGGCGCGCACTTTGCAGGTGGCCGGGATCACGCGGCGGCGCAGCGACAGCGCCTCGCGCATGCGCGAATGGTCCGCGTAATCGTCCGAAGTCACGGTCACGAAGGCAGATTTGCGGGCCGCCAGCTTGGTCGACAGGTCGAGCATGCGGTTCTGCAGGCGGCCCAGCAAAGTGGCCGGCAGGCTGATGTCGCATTGGTAGGTCATGACGACGGGCGCCAGGCTGGCGCGCGCGATCAGGCCCGCTTCAAGCATGGGGGCGTGCAGGTTGAGCAAGCGCGACCCTGCGGACTCGCGCCGCACGGTGCCAATGAAGGATGGGCTGATGACGCCCTTGCCGATGCGCACCGCGACCGGCGTACGCACCACCCGAACGCCATTGATACGCTCTTCGAGGGGCAGTTCGGGGGCGTGCTGGGACGCGACCACCGTGATGCGCCAGCCGCGGGCGGCCAGGCCTTCCGCGACGTCGCGCGCGACGTTGGTCAAGCCGCTCACATAGGGGCTGTAATAATTAAGCGCGATCAGCAGATCGTTGACGATAGGCGGCTGTGCAGTCATCTTAATTGCGAGCGACAAGAATCACGCCGCCGATGATGATGAAAATACCCACCCACCGGATGAAAGGGACCGGCTCGTGCAGGATGAAGACAGCAAGCAGCGCCGACAGAACATAGGTCAGCGAAAGCGCGGGCTGCAGCACGGTCAGGGGCATGGTACGCAGCAGCCAGATCCAGATCGCGGCGGGCACAGCGTACAGGAAAATCCCCGCCATGATCAGGGGGTTCATCAGCACCTGCCAGACCAGGCCGGGCAGGCCGCCCTCCCATTGCTGGGGTAGCTTTCCTGCGCCCCACTTCATGCACAGGGAGCCCAACGAGCCCAGGCCGATGCCAAGCGCCACCAACAACCAATTTTGCAAGGGATACATCAGTTATTTTCCATAATGAGAGAATCGGTCTGGTGGCACATCACAAGGGACAGGCGGGCATTGCCATGCGCGTAATCGCATAGCTGAGCGGGCGGGTGTCGCCGCCGCCCAGAGCAGCCGGAGCGACAGCGTCTGCCGCCGAGCGCAACAGCACTTTGCTGCTGTTGGCGGGAATGTCGAAGTCGATCTCGCCGCGGCCGTCATGCAGTTCGAAGCGTTTGCTCGCAGCGCCCGCCGAAACGATCAGCGCATCCTCGCCCTTGAGGTTGGCGAAGCGGTGATCGACGCTCACGTGCAGGGTCCGGGCGCACGTGCCGCGCAACTCCAGCTCGGCAGAGCCTGCCATCCAGCGGCCCCATCCTTCGTGTCCGTGGAATCCGGGGCCGAGCGTATAGGGAAGCTTTTCTACCGGAAGCACTTCGAAACTGCGGTTGCGAAACACCGCACCGTCCTTGCTGCTGCCTTCGCCCGTGCTCGCTCGCAATACGTGCGTGACGCCAGCGGCCCGTTGCGGATAATTCACGTCGAGGCCATACAAGTAGCCGCCCTGCTGCAGCTCAGGCGGGTAGACCAGCGCCACGTCGCGCAGCTGATAGGCGATCCAGCGGCTGGTCAGCAGGGACGCCGGGCCCAGTTCAGGACCGACCTGCACTACCGCGCCCGCGGGCAGCCGCGCCGGCAATGTGGACAGTTCAGCCAGCTCAGGGGTGAGGCGGAATGTGGTGCCGTTGGCGTGGTAGCGGACCGTGTGCTGCACCGCGATCACCGCCAGGGCACCCACGCCCAGCAAGGCGACGGTGCCCAGCACCGCCGGCACGCTGCGCCAGCCTGCCTGGTTGCGCTGCCAGCTCATGGTGGCGGCACGGTCAGCCGCCGCACCCAAGAGGGTCGCCAGCGGCAGGGCCAAAAATTCAATGGCTTTCATGCCACCGTAACCATAGTTTTGCTTCCAGAAGGCGCAGAACACCAGCGCGCATCCCAGCAGCAGGCCCAGGGTGCCTGCCCAGATCCGGCGCGGCGCCCAGCCGATGACCACCAGCAGCAGCACGCCGACGACCGCCGGCGCAAAACGTCCCAACTTGCCCAAGGCATTGCCATCAAATACCACTGCTGTGGCGATGAAATTGAAGGCGGTTAGGGAACTGAACAGCTCCGGAAAGATCGTATTGGGGCCCGCGGAAGCGGCAGCGCCGGTCGTCAGCACGCGCACGGTATCGAACACGGCCCATGGGGCCACCAGAGCACCCACCAGGGCACACAGCAGGAGCGTGCGCGCCGCATGCCACCATAGCGCCGAACGGCGCACCACGTGCTGGACAAACAGCACCACGCTAGCGGGGGCGGCGATAGCCAGCATTTCGGGATAGGTCGCCAGGATGGCGCCTAAAAACAAGCCGGCGGCAATGATCTGGGCGCGGGGCGACACCTCCGCTGCCGGGTCCAGGGCCGCACGGGCATTCCAGAAATAACCGCTCAGGAACACCAGCCCCCACATCGTGGCGAAATTACCGTTGTAATAAATGAAGAGCGCAACGGGCGAGAGCGCAACCACGGCCAACGCGACCGGCAGGAAGCGCCAGTCGTTACGTTGCTTGTCCACATAGGCGTAGCTTGCGGCGAAGCAGAACAGCAGGGAGGCAAGGGCAAACAGGACGGGATACACGTGCTCGAGCGCCCAGCCACTCCAGCTGGCGAACGCCACCAGCAGGGTCTCGGCGCCGATACGCGGCAGTTGACCGATATTGACGCCCGCAGCGGCCGAAAGGGGATAGGCAGGATCGCTGACAAATACTTGCGCCAGGCTGTGATGGCGCAACCAGTCCGCGCTGAAGATGTACCAGAGTTCGTCCGCATTGCCAGTGCCCTCGATCGGCACCAACGCGCCCGCCTGTAACTGGGGCCACAGCCGCCAGACCAGGATCGCAACCGCGAGCACCGCGGCGCTGGCGGAAAGGTAGCGCGGCGCACCCGTCACGCTACGATAGGGCCAGCGTGCCAGCAACAAGGCGCCCAGCAGCAGCGCCACCAGCCATGCCGCGCTGTTGCCGGGTACAAACCGCAGCAAGGCATTCATCGCGCAGACAAGGAAGGCGCAACCGGCCATCATGCGGGCCGCCGGCGCCATGAAGCTACCATCCGTGAACACACGGGGCAGAAGAATGTGGCTTGTTTGCCAGAGAGAAAATGCGACTACGACCAGTACTAGACCTAATTCCACTTGAACCCCATGCTGTCGGTGCCCGGCCAGGCAAAGTTTATTATTATACTAAAGTGTCGCAACGCAACACTCATCGACAGGGCGACACGGCGAGCGCGTCGCGGCACTTCAAGCTTTGGGGCCGCCACCCAGCAAGGCAGCAATCTTGGGCCGTGCCGGTTTCGTTCCACTCGCAGCAGCCTGCTCGGCGCTAACGGGCTTTGCGCTCACCGCCGGCTCATACGGCTTCAAAAACCAAGGATCCACCTTGTCCCGCCGCGGCATCGCGCCGGGCGCGCGCACGGGCCGCTCGCTGCTGCGCGGGCCGGCATCGCCCTCGGGCCGGCGTGGACGCGCTTCCATACTCCGCGGGGCACGCTCTTCGCGCCCGCGCGGACCGCTACGCTCGCCATAGGTGGAAGCAGGGCCGGGGCTGAAGCCCACCAGCTCACCCTTGGTGATGCTTTGCTTGATGAGCTTTTCGATGTCGACCAGCAATCGCTCGTCCTTGTCCGAGTAGACGGACAGGGCGTCGCCGGAGGCGCCGGCGCGGCCGGTGCGGCCAATCCTGTGGACGTAGTCTTCGGCGTTGTAGGGCAGGTCGTAGTTGATCACGCAGGGCAGATCCGTGATGTCGAGGCCGCGGGCGGCCACGTCGGTGGCGACCAGCACTTCGATCTCGCCCTGCTTGAAGGACTCGAGGGCGGCCATGCGCTCCTGCTGGGTCTTGTCGCCGTGGATGGCGGAGGCCTTGATGCCGGACTGCTCGAGATGGCGGGCCAGCTTGGAGGCGCCGATCTTGGTGTTGGAGAAGACGATCACCTGTTTCAGCTCGCGCTGGCGGATGATGTATTCCACCACTTCGACCTTCTGCGATTCCGGCACCTTATAGACGATCTGGGTGACCTTGTCGGCGGTGGCGTTGCTGCGGGCGACTTCGATGGTGACGGGGCTGTTGAGGAAGCTGGCGGCCAGTTTCTTGATTTCGGGCGAGAAGGTGGCCGAGAACATCAGGTTCTGGCGCTGCTTGGGCAGCATGTTGATGATGCGCTGCAGATCGGGCAAAAAGCCCATGTCGAGCATGCGGTCCGCTTCGTCCATCACCAGCATCTGCACCTGGCCCAGGCTCACGTTTTTCTGTTCGACGTGGTCGAGCAGGCGGCCTGGCGTAGCAATGACGATTTCCACGCCGCCGCGCAGGATGACGGTTTGCGGCTTCATGTCCATGCCGCCGAACACGACGGTCGAGCGCAGCGGGGTGTGCTTGGCGTAGGCCTTGACGTTTTCGGCCACCTGCACCGCCAGCTCTCGGGTGGGGGTGAGGATCAGGGCACGCACGGGGTGGCGGGCGGGCGACATGCTGGGGTTGGCGTGGGCCAGCAGCAACTGGATGATGGGCAGCGAGAAGCCGGCGGTTTTACCGGTGCCGGTCTGGGCCGCGCCCATCACGTCGCGGCCTTGCAGCACGACGGGGATGGCCTGGGCCTGGATCGGGGTGGGGATGGTGTAGCCCTGGTCGGACAGGGCGCGCTGGATGCGGGTGTCGAGGCCGAACTGGTCGAAGCGGATGGCGTCGGCGGGCGCGGATTCGCTCACTGGCGCGGATGCGGTCACGGGCGCGGAATCAGTCACGGGCGCGGCGGCGAATTCGCTGGGTTCGGGGGTCAGGCTTGCGTCTTGGTCGGGCATCAGGTCGGTGGGCGCTTGGTGCGCCGGCTTTCTATCAATATTCGATCGGGGGTGGCGCGTGGCGGACGGCGACTGGCAAAACAGGCGCCACGTCATGGCAGCGCAGGCAGGGCCTCGCGCCGGGCGGCCGGTGTAACGTCGCGTAACGCTCAGTAACGTCAAGGTCAACGCAAGCGGGCGCGGCGGTCAAAGTGGAGGCAGCGCCTTTTTACAGACCCACCACGATACCCTAATTTGCCCGGACTGTATATGGGACAGGCCCGGGACGGGGCGGAGACGGGCCGGGACGGCCTGCCGGCGGCTTGTCAAGATATTATGTTTTTGCCGTAGTTCACATGCAACATGGATGGAAGCGCCCGGTGCTAAATGTTGACATGAAACATCGCCGGGTTCACAGTACCGTTGTTTTGGTTGCAACGCCGCGCGGCGCCGTTGACGCCTCCCGTCTTCGCCTGGATACCAATGCTCGCCCTGCTTTCCCTGCGCCCCACCCCCGCGCTGCGCCGCCTCCTCGTTGCCTGCCTTGCCCTGCTGTTGCTTGCCGACGCCGGCATCGCCACGGCCATGCCCACCTCCGAACTGCGCTTTAAAAGGCTGGGATCGCTCGATGCGGACGACCTGTCGATCCTGTCGATGCTGCAGGACCGCCAGGGCTTCATCTGGATCGGCACCCATAGCGGCGGCCTGTACCGCTACAACGGCTACCAGGCCGTCAAGTACGTGCACGACACCCGCGCCGCCAACAGCCTGCCCAACGACCGTGTGTCGGCCCTGTTCGAAGATGTCCAAGGCCGGCTGTGGGCCGGCACCCAGAACGGCCTGGCCCGCTTCAACCACGAGACGGGCGATTTCACCGTGCTGCCCCTGCCGCCCGGGCCGTCCAGCCAGCGCATCGTCAAGGCCATCGTCGGCGATGGCGCCAACGGCATGTGGGTGGCCACCTGGGGCGGCCTGCAGCACGTCGACAGCGCCACCGGCGCAGTGCAGCGCTACGTCCACGACAGCAACAATCCCGTCAGCCTGGGCGCCAACGACATCAACGCGCTGGCGCTCGATGGGGCCGGCGGCCTGTGGGTGGCCACCTGGCCGGGCGGCATCGACTACCTGCCGAAGGGTGAAAAAGTGTTCCGCCACTTCCGGGTCGATACGGCGGAGCATCCCGACGACAAGCTCAACATCGTACGCGCCCTGTTGTACGGCAAGGACGGCACCTTGTGGATCGGCACCGAGCAGGGCGTGGTCACCTGGGACAGCCGCCAGCCCTGGTCGGAGCGCAAGCGCATCGAGTCGCCCAAGGTGCGCGTGACGTCCCTGCATGCGGACCAGTCCGGCGCCGTGTGGGCCGGCACCCTGGCCGCCGGCCTGTGGCGCTGGGACAAGGGTTCTACTACCCCGGTGCACTACGCCCACCGCGCCAACGACCCGCACAGCCTGCAGTCGGACCACATCCGCGCCGTCATGACGGACCGCACCGGCATGCTGTGGATCGCCTCGTTCACGGACGGCATCAGCCTCGTCAACCTCAACAGCCACGGCTTCCAGCGTTTTATTCCCTTCGATGCGGCCAGCGACAATACGCTCCCCAACAACTCGGTGCAAAACATCGAGGCGGCGCCGGGCGCGCGGCTCTGGTTGGGCAGCAACACGGGCTTTTCCCTGTTCGATCCCGCCAATGGCGCCGTCATCAAGACCTGGCGGGGCGAGCCGGGCAAGCCGGGCGGCTTGTCCAACGACGTCGTCTACAGCCTGTACCAGGACAAGGCGAAGGACGCGCCCCTGTGGATCGGCACCTCGTCCGGCTTGAACCGGCTCGACAAGGTGGACGGCCCCTTCAGCACGGTGCGCTTCAGCAAGGCCGTCGCCGGCGCCACCGGCGCGATGGATTTCATCAACATCATTTCGCCCGGCAAGAATGGCCAGCTGTGGCTGGGCACGGGCCAGCACGTGGTGCGCTACGACCCGGCCAGCGGGGCCAGCACGGTGTATGCCACCGATCCCGCCAACCCCACTTCGCGCAGCGTCACGGGCACCACCACCATCGTGGAAGACCGGCGTGGGCGCGTGTGGATGGGCTCGGACTGGAGCGGCGGCGGGCTGGACCTGCTCGATCCCGCCAGCGGCAGCTTCCGCCATTTCCGCAGCGACAGCAAGAACCCCAACAACGCCACCGCCCTGGCCGATGACAACGTCTCGACCCTGTACCAGGATCCCCAGGGCCGCATCTGGGCCGGCACGGCCAAGGGCATCAATGAAGTGCTCACCAGCGCCGACGGCGCCATCAGCTTCCGCAATTTTTATGGCAAGGACAGCGTGGGCGCCGTCAAGATTCTCGCCATCCGCAGCGACACGGCCGGCATGCTGTGGCTGAGCACGGCGGCGGGCCTGGTGCGCATGGACCCCGCCACCGGCAAGGTCAGCCGCTTTTCCACCGCCGATGGCTTGACGGAAGGTTTTGCCATCGGCTCTTCCGCCACCGGCGGCGACGGCGTGCTCTACTTTGGCGGCGTCAAGGGCATGACGGGCGTGCATCCCGAACAGGTGCGGCGCATTGCCGTGCCGCCCCGGGTGGCGCTGACGGATGTAAGCGTATTCAACCGTTCGTTGACGGACGGCTCGGCCGCCGCCGGGTCCGGTGTCAAGCTGGCCGGCACCGTCACTGCCCCGACCGCCATCACCCTGTCGGTGCAGGAATCCGTGTTTGCGCTGGAATTTTCATCGCTGCACTACACCGACCCGGGCCGCAATACCTACGCCCACCGCCTGCGCGGTTTCGACCGCGACTGGGTCGTCACGGACGCCAACCACCGCACCGCCACCTACACCAACCTCGACCCCGGTACCTATGTGTTCGAGGTCAATGCTGCCAACGAACAGGGCATCTGGGGCGAGCAGCCGGCGCAATTGACCATCCACATCTTGCCGCCCTGGTGGCAAACCTGGTGGGCCCGCCTGATCGGCGCCGTGCTGGCCATCGGCCTGTTGGCGATGCTCTACCAGGCGCGCGTGCGCAGCCTCAAGAAACGCCAGAAGCAGTTGCAGGCCCTGGTGGCCGAGCGCACGGGCGAACTGGAAGAGAGCAACGCCAAGCTGGCCACCCTGTCATCCACCGACGGCTTGACGGGCATCACCAACCGCCGCGGTTTCGACGATGCGCTCGAGGCCGAATGGCGGCGCGCCCGCCGCAACGGCACCCCGCTTGCGCTGGCCATGCTCGACGTCGACCATTTTAAAAGTTATAACGACCACTACGGCCACCAGGCGGGCGACCATTGCCTGCGGGTGGTGGCGGGCGTGATTGAATCGTTCGGGCGCCGGCCCGGCGACCTGGTGGCGCGCTATGGTGGGGAGGAATTTGCGCTGCTGGCGCCCGCGACCGACAGCACCGAAGCGCTGGCATTGGCCGAGGCCGTCTGCCGCGCCCTGGCCGGCCAGGCCCTGCCCCACGTGGCTTCGCCCTACGGCGTGGTTACCATCAGCATCGGCGTGGCTTCGCTATCGCCCGCGGAACTGGCCGAGACGACCGACGCGGGCCTTCTGGTCGGCCTGGCCGACCAGGCGCTATACCGCGCCAAGCAGGCGGGACGCAACCGCGCCACCGTGTCCGGCAATCTCAGCGTGCATCCCCAGCAGAATCTGCCGGCGCAAGCCTGATCAGCGGGACCAGCCTCTTGCAGCCGCCGCCTGTTCCGCGGCGGCATCGAGCGATGGTCCCACGGCGCGCGCATCGATGGCCTCCAGCACGGCGGTCGGCATGCCGCTGCCGGCGCGGCGGTATTCGCCCGAGGCGCCGCCCTGCCCTTCCACCAGCACGGGAATGTTCCAGCCGGCGCCAGCGCGGCAGGCCAGGCCTGCTGCCGATCCCAATTCAAAGCTGCGGCAATACTGGCCGTCGCGGCCCACGAAGCTGACGCCAATGCGCACCCCGCCCCGCGGCGGCGGCGCGCTAGCCAGCTGGGCCGACAGGGCCGTGTCCAACTTGCCGTGGGCGCGCAACATGCCGTTGCCGTTGACGGCGGCAAACTGCGTTTCGCTGTGAAAGCCGGTGACGGCCAGGATGCCGCCACCCACGCCGAGCACCAGTGTCGCGGCCATGGCGCCCCATTCGGGCCAGGACCAGCGCCGCCGCGGCGCGGCCGGCACGGCGGGCTTGCTGCGGGCCGCGCGCACGCTGTCGAGCTGGATCACCTTGGGCCGGGGCGCGCCGGCATGCTCATGGCCGCCAGCCGGGCGGGCTTTGCCCGCTTTACCTTGTTCCAGCGCGTCCTGCAGGCGCGCCGGCACGGGCTCGTCCAGGGTGCGGGCAAAGGCGCTGAAGACGTTGCGGCGCAAGGTCATGTGCTGCTGCACGCGCGCGGCCACGGCGGGGTCGGCCTGCATGGCCAGCTCCACCTGCCAGCGGGTGCTCTCGTCGAGCTCGCCGTCGGCATAGGCCATCAGGGTTTCATCACTTAATCTCATGGTACCGTCCTCGCTTGATCGGACAACAAAGCCTGCAGGGCTTCACGGGCCCGCACCAGCCTGCTGGTGAGCGTGCCCATCGGCAGCTCCAGGATTTCCGCCGCTTCCTTGTAGGGCAGGCCATCGACCAGCACCAGGCCGATCACGACCCGGTGATCGTCCGACAGCATAGCAATGGCCTGCTCGATGGCCATTCTCTGCTGCTGGGCCTCGGCCGAGCCATCGCCCACATGTTCGCCTGCTTCTTCCGGGGCCAGCACGCGATCGCGGCGGATCCGTCCCCGCACCTCGTCGACCCAGGCATTTTTGATGATGCGAAACATCCAGCTGTCCAGGCGGGTGCCGGGCTGCCATTGCTCGCTTCTCGCCAGGGCCCGTTCCAGCGCCGTCTGCACCAGGTCGTCCGCATCCTCCCGGTGCCAGGCAATGGTGCGGGCGAAGCGGCGCAAGCGGGGCAGCAAGGCGGCCAGTTCAGTGTGGAAAGGGGCTGAAGGCGTCATCGATATCGGGTAAACGTCGGTGGCAGGGATTTTAATCCCCTCCCCGAACGTTTTCTTCATACGAGTGTTTTGATCAACTAGTTTATCATCCGCCCATGGCCACCAACCACGCCCGTTTTGCCTTTCTCGCGCTGCAACTTGCCAGCGCCCTCAGCCTGCTCGTTGCGAGCACCAGCGCCCAGGCGCAGCTGCGTTTGCCGGGCGGATTGCCGTCCGGCCTGCCACCCGCCGTGCCCTCGACCGTGGCCGGCATCGGCCTGCCCAACGCCCGTCTGGACGAGTCCGACCGCCTGCTGCGCCAGTTGCAGCGCGACTTGCCGGACGTGCGGGACCTGCGCCAGACCTTGAGCGCACGCCTGCTGCGCCAGCATCCGGACGTGCTGGAAGCCGATCCCCGCGGCTTTCCCGCCGTGCGCCGGGAAATCCTCGCCTTCGATCCCAGCCCCGCCGCCCTCGCCGCGGCCCAGGCCGCTGGCTTGCGGCTCCTGCGCCGCAGCAGCCTGGACGATGGCGGCCCGGCCACGGTGGTGCTGGGCGTACCGGACGGGGTCGCCACCGCCGCCATGCTGGACCAGCTGCGCGCCCTCGATGCCGATGGCGTCTACGATTTCAACCATCTCTATGTGGGCAGCGGCAGCGGCGCAGTATCGGGCGAGGCCACGGCGCCAGCGCCGCGCACGGGCGGCCCCATCAAGGTCGGCCTGGTCGACAGCGGGGTCGACAGCGGCCACGCCGCCTTTCGCGACGCCAAAGTCGAGCGCTGGGGCTGCGGCGGCCAATTGCATCCCGATGCCCACGGCACCGCCGTCGCCGCCCTGATGGTGGGCCAGGCGCCGCCCTTCCGTGGCGGCGCGCCCGGCGCCCATTTGTATGCCGCCGATATCTATTGCGGGAGCGCCACGGGCGGCTCGGCCGACCGCATCGCCGCCGCCCTGGCCTGGCTGGCGGGACAGCAGGTCGGGGTCATCAACCTGAGCCTGGTGGGTCCCGCCAACCGCAGCCTGGAACAACTGGTAGCGGCCCTGGTCAAGCGGGGCCACCTGCTGGTGGCGGCGGTGGGCAACGACGGCCCCGCCGCCCCGCCCCTGTATCCGGCCAGCTATCCCGGCGTGGTGGGCGTGAGCGCCGTGGGCCGCGGCGGCCAGCCCCTGCCGGAAGCGGCGCGGGGTCCCCAGGTGATGTTCGCCGCGCCCGGCAACAATATGCTCAGCGCCGCCATCGGCCAGCCCGCCTGGCGCGCCGTGCGGGGCACCTCGTTTGCCGCCCCGCTGGTGGCGGCCCTGCTCGCCGAACAGTTGCCGGCGCCGGACAAGGCGCAAGCCAACCAGGCGGTGGCGGCGCTGGCGCGCCAGGCCGTGCGGCCGGCCGGGGTGACCGTCAGTAATGAAACGGGCTATGGCATCGTCGGCGCGGCATTGCGCACAGATCCCACCGCTTTCAAAAATTTTTAAAGATTTTTTGAATTGCAGGGATTAAACGCGCAAGGCCAGGCGTTCTCTTCATAACGGCAGCGGAATGGACCGCGCCAAATCCAGGAGAACACCATGAAAACTAAGCTCAATGTAAAACTCGTCGTCGCTCACATCGCCCTCGTCATCAGCTGCGGCATGGCCGCATCCGCCCACGCCCAGTTGCTGGGTGGCCGCGGTGCGCTGGGCGGCATGGGCAGTCTCGGCGGCATGGGCAGCTTGAGTGGTATGGGCGGCGGCCGCGGCGCCATCGACAGCATGCGCAGTTCGAACATGCCGATGCAATCGTCCCGCCCCGCCACGCAGCGGGCCGAGCCTGCACGCAGCAGCGGTGGCTTGCTGGGCGGCCTGTCCGGCAATGCCAGCGGCAACGCAAATGGCAGCGCCAGCGGCAACGGCGGCGTCAATGCGGGCGGCAACAGCGCCCAGGCCGGCGGCAGCGGTGGCGGCATGCTGGGCGGCGCGCTGTCGGGCTCGTCGGGCTCGTCGGGCTCGTCGGCGGGCGGCAGCGGTTCGGCCAGCGGCAGTGGGTCGGCGAACGGCAGCGGCTCTGCCAACCTCAGCGTCGATGGCAGCGGTGCGGCCCAGACGGCGGGCGCCGTGCGCAATCAGGTGGGCGCCCAGGCCGACAACGCCCGCGCCTACGGCATGGACACGGCGGCCACGGCGCGCAGTACGGCGGGCGCGGCAGCACGGTCGACGGCAGGGGCGGCGCGCGGCGCGGCCGGCGGCGCCATCGACACGGCCCGTTCGGTGCAACTGCCGGCAGTGGGCGTCAGCGGCAGCGCCAATGCCAGCGGCAGCGGCAGCGCCAACGCAAACTAAGAAGTGATGAGCCCGTGTTCGTCGAGGAGATCGTGCAGCAGCTCCAGGCGAATCACGGGATTGTCCAGCATCAGCAGACTGTGTTTTTGGGCGGTGGGCAGGGGCAGCAGCTCGCACCAGCGATTGGCCACCCAGCCGCAGTCGTCCAGTTTGAAGGGGGGCCGCACGGGCCAGCGTTCTTCCGGCACTTCGCCCAAGGATGCGAGCACCCTGTCGAGGGCATCGGCGGCCCCTTGCAGCTCGGAGGGGATGCGAATCTCCTGGTCGCCCGGCAGCAATTCCACTTCCCCCATCCACAAGCCCGTCACCAGGCGCTGGGCGCTTTGCACCGTAAATCGGGCGCCGCCCCGGCAGACGATTTGCAAGAGGCCCGGCGACGGCGCGCTGTGGCTGTCGATGCTGGCCAAGGTCCCCGTTTCGGCAAAACGCTCGTTCTGTTCCGGGGCGCGCACCTCATGACCGGCCGTCAGCAGCACGACGCCAAACGGATTGCCGTCGTCGATGCAGCGCTTCACCATGTCGAGATAGCGCACCTCGAAAATCTGCAGGGGCAAGACACCATCGGGCGAAAGCACGGTGCCCAGCGGGAACAGGGGGATCGATAAGGTCGTCATGCAGGCATCATGCCAGAACCGCGCCGCGCTGGCGCACGATCGCGCCCTGTTCAGCGGGTCGGCGCCTGCCGCGGCAGGTAGCGCAGTGCCTGAACCAGCGCCGCCACCCGCCAGCTCAGGCGCTCCCAGCCGGGCGCCGGCCATTCCACCACCTTGATCGTCAAACGCCGATCAGCCCAGGCCGACGTCGCCACGGGATACTCGCCTGCCTGCTCGAAGGGCAGCCGGAATTGCTCGCCCGGCGCCAGCGCGACGGGACCGAATTGCTGGGCCACCTGGTCCGCGTTTTTCAGCAGCAGCACGTCCTCCACGCCCAGGGTCAAGGTGATGGCCGAGGGCAAACTGTCGTCGCGGCCGCCCGCGGCCAGCAACGCACTGGTGCCGGCCGGTATCGTGACCAGGCGCTCGCGGCCGCTCCCTTGCAGGGGCGCCAGCGCAGCCCACAGCAGGCCCAGCAAAACGGTGCCCGCGATCAGCACGTCGGCGCGGCGGGCAGAGGGAGGCAGGGCATCAAACATCACGGCAGTCGATCGGGAGAAGGGCTGCCATTCTACCGTCCGCCAGCGGGCCGAAGCACGCCGGGGACTGGCACTCGGTGCCTGTCACCGTCTTTTACTAAGCATGCATTTCACCAACCGGGGACTGGCACTTGCTGCCTGTCACCGCCTTTTACATAGCACGCGTAGTCCAAACCGGGGACAGGCAGCGAGTGCCAGTCCCCAACGTCACGCGGCCACAGCCGCCGCAGTCCGCGCAGGAGCCCGCTTGGTCTTCACCGGCGCCTCCGCCGCCTTCTGCAAGCGCTGCTGCAATAAGGTCAGCACGGCCGCCTCTTCCGGGCTCAGGCTGTGTAAATCATCGACCAGCTGGCGTGTGGTCTCCGTGCGCAGGGCGTCGAGCACGGTGCCTTCCAGGTAGGCGTCGATCACGGCCGGATGCACATAACATTTGCGGCAGATGGTCGGCGTGTTGCCGAGGCGCTCGGCGACGGATTCGATGGCGCGCACGATGTTTTTCTTGGCCTGGGCTTCGGAATCGAATTTCTCGAATTCGTGCAGGGCCAGGGCGGCCAGCACGGTGCCTGACCAGGTACGGAAATCTTTCGCCGTGTAATCCTCGCCCGTGATGGTGCGCAGGTAATCGTTGACGTCGCCCGAATCGATGGCGTGGCGCTCGCCGTCTTCATCGACGTATTGAAACAGGTCCTGGCCGGGCAATTCACGGGTCTTGGCGATGATTTTCGCCAGGCGGCGGTCTTCCAGGTGAATGGTGTGAAACACCCCGCTCTTGCCCCGGAAATTGAAATCGATCTCCTTGCCGTCCACCTTGACGTGGCGCGAGCGCAGGGTGGTCAGGCCGAAGGATTTATTGGTGCGGGCATATTCCTCGTTCCCGATCCGCATCATCGTCACTTCCAGCAGACGCACGATGGTGGCCAGCACTTTTTCACGGGGCAGGCCGGGCAGTTTCAGGGCTTCGTCGACGGCGCGGCGAATCTGCGGCAGGGCCTGGCCGAAGTTGAGCATGCGCTCGTACTTGACCTCGTCGCGCACGCTGCGCCACTTGGCGTGATAGCGGTACTGCTTGCGTTTTTTCGCATCGCGCCCCGTCGCCTGCAAGTGCCCGTTGGCGCTGGGACAGATCCACACGTCCGTCCAGGCCGGCGGAATCACCAGCGCCTTGATGCGGGCCAGGGTTGCTTCATCATCGACCACGGCGCCATCCTTGTCCAGGTAGACAAAGCCGTCGCCTTTTTTTTCGCGGCGGATGCCCGGCTTGTCGTCGGACACATAGCGCAAGCCGGCGGCCCTGGCGGCGACGGTGGGTTCACTGTTGGGGATGGTGGGGGCGGTGTCGTTGGCAGCGTCGGTTTTCATGCACGGGTTCCAGCATAGGCAGAAGGTCAAGTTCCGCCGATACTAGAACAATTGCCAACAGGATGGCGCGCCGCTTGCTAGGGCTTGCAGTTGGCCGGCATCTGCATGGTCTCGGGCGACTGCGGCGTGACCAGCACGCCGCCGATTTCCAGATCGCGCCGCGCCGGCACCACGCTGCGCACCTTGCCCGCCTTGAGCTGCTCCCGATACCAGCCGCAGCTGGCAATCCAGGGCGGCAGCGTGCCCGTCACGTGCCACGCCCCATCGATTCCCTGCGTTGCCACGGCGCCGCTGCCGCCCTGCCTGACGTCGAGCAGCAGCACGTCCTGCTTGCCATCGTCGCGCGCGATGGCGAACACCTCGCATTGCACCTGCCGGGACATCAGACAGCCCGGCGCGAATGGGCGAAACAGCTTTTCATTACGCAGCGCCAGCAAGCCGTCCGGCAACGCGGACCCTGGCGGCCACACGATCAGATTGGCGCGCAGTTCGGCCTCGCTCAGATGCGGCGGGGGCGGCATCGCCGGCGATTTAAAACGGTATTGTTTCGCCAGCGCCGCGCTGGCGCCCACGCGCACGGCCGCCGCATCCGGTCCTGTTTTGCGCGCCGCCATCTCCTGCAGCGCTGCCTGCCCGAACCGCTCCCCTTTGAAACGCAGATAGCCGTAATCGAATTTGTCGGCCGCGACCTGGCCCGCTTCGAGGCGCGCCAGCTGGCTGCGCACGGACAGGCGGGCCGGGTCGAGCAAGGGAGAAAACAGGGCCAGGATGACGCCCACCACCACGAAAGCGGTGGCGATGTTGACGGCGGCGATGCGGCGCAGCGCGCCACCCTGCACCGCCGCGGCCAGATAACCGAAGGCGTAGCAGGCGGCGACGAGCGTGGTGGCGGCCGCGACGATGCGCTCGTCCGTCCAGCCGTAATCGCGCACCCGCAACAGCTGGGCCCAGGCAGCAATCAGCACCAGCGGCGTGAGCAGCACGGCCGCCAGCCGCGCGCTCCAGCGGACGGGCGCGGCCAGGGCCGGCATCATTTCTCCATTCTGAAACGCGGCGTTGATCATGATGACGAGCATCGCGCAGGCGCCCAGCAAGGCGGCGGTGGCGTGGCGGGTGGCCCACAAGGGCGCCAGGCCCGTGAACGGCATGCTGAACACGAAGCCGGCCACCAGCAGGGCCACCACCGGCGCCAGCCAGGACAGTAGCACCAGCAGCAGGCCGCGGATGCCCCGTACGATGGCGGGCCGCACGTCGGTGACGTGCATGGCGCAGCTGAAGGCAAAGGCGAGCACGGGAATATTGAACGCCGCCTTGTCCAGCAGGGTGTGCAAGAAATCCAGGCCAATCAGACGAAACAGCGCGCCGCCCAGATTCAGCACCAGCCAGGTGGCAAGCGTAAAACCTGCGCTGAACACCAGTTGCACGGCCAGCTTCCAGGCGCCGTCGAAGTAGCCGGGGTAGGAGGCAATCCGGCGCCGCTCGGCGCTGGCGGTGGTGACGAGCACGTGGCCGATGAACAGGGCTGCCGCCAAATGCAGGCCCAGCAGGGGCGATGGCGGCAGCACCGCCGGCGCGGCCGGCGCCACCCTGCGCCAGCCATCGTAGATCCCCAGCAGGACCACCACCAGGGCCGCGCCACCGACCCAGCTTGCGACCCGCCGCACCGGCAGATGGCCCACGCTGGCCACCAGCAAGGGCGGGCACAGCCCAAACAGCAGCACCAGGGGAATGAACAGCTGCGCCTCGGTGGCGGGCCACAGCTTGTCCTGCGCAGCGCTGTACAGCAGATACAGTGCGACGCCCTGCAGCAGGCCGATCAGCAGGCGCAGCAGGCCAATGCCGGGCACGGCTTGCAGGCGCAGGTCTTCATCCCCTGCGGGGGTGGGTGTCAATACGAAGGAGGTCGCCATGATGGTCCTCGGGTCGGGTCAAACGGGCGGCAGCGGCGGATTGGTGGGGCTCTTGACCTCTTTTAGCACGAAGGAGGTGTACACCTCTTTCACGCTCGGCAAACCATTGATGAATTTTTCCGCGAACAGGCCGTAGGCTTCCAGGTCTTCCGCCACCACCATCAACTGGTGGTCGTAGCGCCCGGAAATGCGGTGGCAGGCCAGCACCTGGGGAATTGCCGCCACCGCCGCTTCGAATTCGTGCACGTACTGGGTGTGGGGCTTTTCCAGCGAGATGTGGACGAAGGCGGTGATCTGGTAGCCCAGCTTCTTTGGATCGAGCCGGGCCTGGTAGCCGCAGATGATGCCGTCGCTTTCCAGGCGTTTCACGCGGCGCCAGCAGGGCGACGCCGTCAGCGCCACCCGCTCGGCCAGGTCGGCGCTGGACAGGCGGGCATCGGCCTGGAGTTCCTCCAGGATTTGACGATCGATACGATCAAGTTTGACGCTTGCCACGGCCATTGCGCGCTTTCCTTATAAACGATATGGATATTGCATATTTGAGTGTTGTATTCACTTGAATATAGCAAGTTTTTGCGTGGCCCTACAGATATAATTTTTACCACAGGCAATTTATGCAACAGAGATACAAGTCCGGCAACTGAGCCCCGCAGGGTAGCGCGAGCGGCACGCCTGGGCTTCCCCAGCTTCGAATCCCAACCGTAGCCTTCCAGGAGTCTTACCATGCAACGTCAAATTTCCCCGCGCCGAAAGCGCTGCGCCATGCTGGTCGCAGCCACCTTCGCCCCCGCCCTGCTGGTGTCGCTGCCTGCCTTTGCGCAGGACGGCGCCGCCCCAATGGAACGGGTGATCGTCACCGGCTCGTCCATCAAGCGCATCGATGGCGAGACCGCCCTGCCCGTCCAGATCCTGAAACGCGAAGACATCGACCGCATCGGCGCCTCGTCCACCGAGGAGCTGGTCAAGCAATTGAGTTCGCTCAGCAGCAACGGCATCTCCACCACCGCCGCCAACGCCTCCGGCTTCGGCGGCGGCAATATCGCCACCGTCTCGCTGCGCGGTCTCGGCAGCGCACGCACCCTGGTGCTGGTCAACGGCCGCCGCGTGTCCGTCTACGGCGGCGGTTCCGCAGGCGCTTCGGGTTCCTCCGTCGACGTCAACAGCATTCCCCTGTCCGCCATCGAGCGGGTCGAAGTGCTCAAGGACGGCGCTTCGGCCGTGTACGGCAGCGATGCCATTGCCGGCGTCGTCAACTTCATTTTGCGCAAGGATTTCAAGGGCATCGAAGCGAGCGCCACCTACGGCCAGCCCACCCGCGGCGGGCGCGGCCAGGACAAAAAGGCGACCCTGTTTGCCGGCTGGGGCAACCTGGCCGAAGACGGCTACAACCTGACCTTTGCCGCCAACCTGCAGCAGACCGACGCCATCTTCGGCATCGACCGGCCCTACGCCAACCGCCTGAACGTGGCGCAGAACAATGACCTGACCTCGTCGATCACCTATCCCGCCAACGTGCTGATCGGCTCGGCGCTGAAGACCCCGGACCTGAGCAAGTGCGGCCCGATTTCGCCTGCCACGCCTTTCAATCCCACCCGCTGCAGCTTCGACAACAGCCAGTACGGGTCGATCCAGCCGTATTCTCTCAAGCAGAGCGTGATGAGCAACGGCCGCAAGACCCTGTCGCAAAATTCCGAAGCGTATTTTGAAGCGGCCTATACCCAGAACCGCATCGACTCGACCACCCAGCCGGTGCCGCTGGCGTACAATGCCATCACCACCTCCACCAACCCCTACGTGCCGGCCTTCAAAGCCTTGACGGCGCCCTATGGCAACCTGGGCAACGGCGGTTTCATTTTGCTGCCTTCCAGCCCGTATTACCCGACCGCCTTCGCCACCGCCAACGGCGTGGCCGGCAAGCCCCTGCTGCTGAACTACCGCGACGTCGTCAACGGTCCCCGCACCACCCGCGACGAATCGCAGGCGACCCGCCTGGTGGCCGGCGTCCGCGGCACCTGGAACGGCTGGGACCTCGACAGCGCGGCCCTGTACAGCGAATCGAAGGTCAAGGAATTGCTGCTGGGCGGCTATGCCCAGTACTCCAAGGCCCTGCCCATCTTTAACAGCGGCCTGATCAATCCATTCGGCGACACCACCGACCAGGCCGTCCTGGCGGCAGCCCGCGCGGCCGAATTCCGCGGCGTCAGCTACGCCACCAAGACCTCGATGACCTCGATCGATTTCAAAGGTTCGCGTGAGCTGTTCAACATGGCCAACGGCGCCGTCGCCCTGGCCCTGGGCGCCGAACTGCGCCGCGAGAAATTCAGCTACGATCCCTCGGTGGCGATCCAGACGGGCGACATTGCCGGCCTGGGCGGCAACGCCTTCCCCGTGACGGGCCAGCGCAACGTCGAGTCGGCCTACGCCGAGGTCAGCGTGCCCCTGGCGCGCAAGCTCGACGTCGATGGCGCCGTGCGTTACGACAATTACCAGGGCGTGGGAAGCACCGTCAATCCCAAGGCCTCGGTGCGCTGGCAGCCCAGCAATGCCGTGCTGTTCCGCTCGTCCGTCGGCACGGGCTTCCGCGCCCCCTCGCTGACCGACCTGTACACGCCGCAAGCGACCAGCGTGACGTCGAACGGTACCCGCGATCCGATCCGCTGCCCCAACATCGCCACCGGCGCGGCCACCGATTGCAGCTTCCAGTTCACCACCATCACCGGCGGCAACCCCAATCTGCAGCCGGAGAAATCGCTGTCCTACACGGCCGGCGTGCTGCTCGAGCCCATCCGCGAACTGTCCGTCAGCCTGGACGCCTTCCGCGTCAACCTGAAGAACCAGATCGTGGTGGGCGGCCTGTCTTCGACCTACTTCCTGGCCAACGCCGACCGCGCCACCCAGTACGCCTCCTTCATCCAGCGCGGCGCGCCGGACGGCAATGCCAGCGGCGCCGGTCCCATCACGGGCATCCTGCAAACCAATGCCAACCTGTTCAAGACCCAGCTGGCAGGCGTCGACGTGGATGCGAAGTACGGCTGGCGCATGGCCTCGGGCAACCGCCTGACGGGCCGCATCAGCGGCACCTACCTGTCGAAGTACGACGTGCAGGGTCCCAGCGGCGCCTACACGAGCTCGCTCGACACGGCGCTCAACGCGGGCGGCGGCGTAGTGCTGCGCTGGAAGCACAATGCCTCCATCGGCTACGAGATGGGTCCCCTGTCAGCCTCGCTGTCGCAGAACTACCAGAAGGGCTATGTGGACGTGCTGGGCAGCCGCGTGGCGGCCGGCAGCGTGCCGCGCAAGGTGGAGGCTTACCAGACCTTCGACGTGCAGGCGACCTACTCCGGCATCAAGTCGGCCAAGCTGACCGTCGGCATCAAGAACCTGACGGACCGCGATCCGCCCTACACCAACTTGGCCTCGAACTTCCTGGGCGGCTACGACGTGAGCTACGGCGATCCGCGCGGGCGCTTCATCTACGTCACCGCGGGCTACACTTTCCGTTGAGCCCGAACCGCACTTGAGCACACCGGACGGCCCGCGCCGTCCGGTTTTATGTTTTGACTGTTGAAAGAAGGATGTCCATGCCGTATCTTCGACCCACCCTCCTCGCGGCCGCCATGTTCGCCGCCAGCGCTGCCCAGGCGGCCACGCCGGCCCCGGCCGCCGACGCCGGCCCCAACACCAGCGCCCGCCAGGCCGACATCACTGCCATCGTCGGTGACATTTCGCCCAAGCGCATCGAAGCCTATGTGAACAAGCTGGTCAGCTTCGGCACCCGCCACACCCTCTCCGAGACCGTCTCGGAAACGCGCGGCATCGGCGCGGCGCGGCGCTGGATCAAGGGCGAGCTGGAGCGCTGCGGCGCCGGCAAGCTCGACGTCGTGTTCGACGGCCACCTGCACCCGGTCGACCGCCGCATCGCCCGTCCCGTCGAAATCGTCAACGTGGTGGCAACGCTGCCCGGCAGCCAGGCCGAATCGCGCGAGCGCATGTACGTCGTCAGCGGCCACTACGACTCGCGCCGCAGCGATGACGCCGATGCCACCGGCGATTCTCCCGGCGCCAACGATGATGCTTCCGGCACCGCCGCCGTAATGGAAATGGCCTGCGTGATGTCCAAGCACAAGTTCGACGCCACCCTGGTCTTCATGACCGTGGCGGCCGAAGAACAGGGCCTGTACGGCTCGACCGACTTCGCGGAAAAAGCCAAGCAAAAGAAATTGAATATCGCCGGCATGTTCACCAACGACATCATCGGCAGCTCGATGAGCGACGATGGCAAGCGCGATAACAGCCAGGTGCGCCTGTTCGCCGAAGGCATCCCCGCCGTCAAGGAAGTGCCCGACGCCACCCGCACCCTGATCCAGACGGGCGGCGAAAACGATAGCACGCCCCGCCAGCTGGCCCGCCTCGTCAAGGAAGTGGGCGAGCGCTACGTGCCCAATTTCAAGGTGACCATCGTCAACCGCCGCGACCGCTACCTGCGGGGCGGCGACCACGCGCCCTTCCTGGACCGCGGCTTTGCGGCCCTGCGCTTCACTGAACCGGCGGAAGATTTCAATCACCAGCACCAGGACGTGCGCAAGGAGGGCACTCTGCAAATCGGCGATCTGCCCCAGTTCGTCGATCCCGCCTACATCGCCCAGGTCGCCCGGGTCAATGCGGCCGCCCTGGCCAGCCTCGCGCTGGCGCCCGCCTCGCCCGCGGACGTCAAGATCATCACCACCAAGTTGACCAACCAGACCGATCTCACCTGGACCGCCAACGCGGAACCGGACCTGGCCGGCTACCGCGTGGTGTGGCGCGACACGACCGCTCCGCTGTGGCAACACAGCAAGTTCGTCGGCAAGGTCACGGCCGTCACCATGCCTCTGTCGAAAGATAATGTGTTTTTCGGTGTGCAGGCAGTTGACAGGGACGGCAACGTCAGCCCTGCCACCTACCCGATGCCGGGCCGCTGAGGCAGCGTCCCCGTAAACCGGTATAGACCGCTCGCGCGACAAGCCGTTCAGTCAGCCGGACATCGTCCGGTGTGCGGGGATGGGGCAAGCACCTGCTGCCCCATCCCCTGCTGCCCGCGCCTCGACAACGCCAGCAGCAGGGGGCACGCCATCCTGATCCGCTGCGTCCGCTGGCGCATTTCGTTGAACCCAGCCCGGCTCAGGGCCGGCGCAGACGGGCAAACACCCGCTGCACGTCGCGCAGCACCGCCGCCGCCTGGGCGTTGTCGAGGCCCGGATCGTCGAGCGCCAATTCTTCTGCCTCCATGCCAACCAGCAGCACTTCCGCGGTGGGCACGTAGCCGAAGCGGGCCAGCTCGGCAAACACCCCCTGGGTGATCTGGATCAGCTCGACGGGCATGTCGTCGCGGCTGGCGCCCGTTTCGGCCAGAAAATCGTTGATGGGCTGGAGCAGCTCGCGATAGTGCTGCACTTCCAGGGTGGTGGCAACACGGAAGGTTTTCTCGCTCATGATGGGCCTCATCGGATCTGCCCGCCTCACCAGCGTCGCTGCCGGCAAGCCCGGTCGCTGCACGGGGCAGTCCTGTTACCGCCCTTTCCTGCTACGACAATGCCCATGCAGGAAAGTGCAGTGAACGGATTTGAGCAGGCGCAAACGCTTTGAAGGTGACGGCGCGTTACTGGCCCTCAGGCGCTTGCCACAGCTCGACCTTGTTGCCATCCGGGTCCATCACCCAGCCGAACTTGCCGTATTCCGATTCGTCGATGTTGCCGACGACCTCGCAGCCTTCGTTGCGCAGGGCCGCCATCAGGGAGTGCAGATCGGCGACCCGGTAGTTGATCATGAAGCTGGACGCGCTGGGCGAGAAGGTGTCCGTGTCCGGCTTCATCGGACTCCACACGGTGGTGCCGACCCCGCCCGGATTGTCTGCGCCCGCCCAGCTGAAGGCGGCGCCGCCCCACACCTCGACGGGGATGCCCAGGTGGGTCTGGTACCACTGGGCCAGGCGCTTGGGATCGGGCGACTTGAAAAACACACCGCCTATGCCGGTGACACGTTTCATGTGAGGCTCCTTGCTGATGGGGGACGAGAAGAATTGCCGAGGGGCCAGCTTACTCTTCTGTCATCTCAGCATCAAGCAAAAGGCATCAAGCCAAAGGCATCAAGCAAAAGGCATCAAGCAAAAGCCATCACCCCCGCCGCGCCGCTTCGATGGCGGCAATGTCGATCTTCGTCATCTGCATCATCACCTCGAACACCCGCTTGGCCACCGCCGGATCGGGGTCCGTGATCCCTTCCATCAGCACGCGCGGTGTGATCTGCCAGTACAGACCCCAGCGGTCGCGGCACCAGCCGCAGGCATTGGCCTCGCCGCCGTTGTCGATGACGGCGTGCCACAGGCGGTCCGTCTCGGCCTGGTCTGCCGTCGAAATCTGGAAAGAAAATGCCTGGCTGTGGGGGAAGCCGGGACCGCCGTTCAAGCCGATGCAGGCGATGCCCGCCACCGTGAACTCCACCGTCAGCGGCGCGCCCTGTTTGCCCGACGGGAAATCGCTGGGCGCGTAATGCACGGCGCCCATCGCGCTGTGGGGAAAGGTGGCGGCATAGAAGCGCGCGGCCTCTTCCGCCGTACCATTGAACCAAAGACAAACTGTGTTCTTGCTGACCATTTTTTGCTCCGTGTCGGGTGAGGGTGGACGCTTATCTTCGCACTAAACTTCACACTAGAGCGCCTAACAAAACCTCCATTGCTGCGTTGCTCCGGCTTGCCGTACAGTCGTACTGTCTTCGCCGTCGTGCCTTGCCCTGAAGGTTTTGTTAGGCGCTCTAAGACGTCGCACGTTTGCCACCCGGCGCAAAATAGTCAGGACGGCAGGTCGATGATCAGATGGGGCCGAAATGCTTCCTGTTCTCCCTTGCTCAGGTAACCGAGGGGATTGGCGACCACCCGGCAGCGCCAGCCGCGGCCGTCGATGCTGCCTTCGGTCACGTAATCGTTCATGCAGTGCAAATGGCCGTGCATCCACACATCGGCCTGGGGAAACAGGGCATCGAGGCTGTTGCAAAATCCGGCTGTGCCGGCCGTCAAGCCGTAGCGGGGATCGGCGCTCAGGAGGCTGGGCGCAAAATGGGTCACCACCACCGTGCTGCCCTCGAACGGGGCGGCCAGCGCCGCGCGCAGCCAGGCCTGGCACGCGAGCGCCATCGTCCGGATGCCTTCGGCCAGCACGGGCACGCCTTCGTGCAAGGTGGTGTTCTTGCTCAGGTAATAGTTTGCCGCCCGAAACGCCTTCTCCAGCGCCTTCTGCCGCTTGGTGGAATCGCTTTCCTGCACGGCCAGCGCCTCGAAATTGCTCCACAGGGTCGTGCCGATGAAGCGCACCCGGCCGATCACCACCGTCTCACGGTCCAGCCAGACGATGCCCAGCCGCTCGCAGGTATCGCGCAGGCGCGCGGCGGTCGCCTCGAATTCCAGCGCATCGAATTCATGGTTGCCCGGCACGAACAGCACGGCCGCCTTCGCCGCGCCCGGCCGCCGGGGCGAAAAGCGTTCCAGGCCGAAGTCCTCCGTCGCCAGGCGGCTGCCGGCCTGGTAGGAACCGATGTCGCCAGCCAGCACGACCACGTCCGTGTCGGGAAAAATCAGGGGCTGGAAATCGGGATACCGTTCCAGGTGGAGGTCGGAGAAAAGCTGGATGCGCATGGTGGGGCAGTATATAAGAGTTGCGCAGCGGCCGATTCGCTTTAATAATGTGGCAACCATTCCGGAGATGCCATGCCTGCCTTCCCGCTGCCGCAGCACCGTGTTCTGACTTCCCTGTTCACGCTGCTGGGAGTCATGGCCGCGGCACCGCCCGCGCTGGCCCAGGCCACCTCGCGGCCCTGCGAGCCGGGCAGCGCCAGCGAAGCCAAGGCCGGCCCCGCCTGCCTGATGGCGCACCTGAACGTGGGCGCCCTCGCCAGCGACAGTGTCTACTGGATCATCGACAGCTATCCCGACCTGCCATCGGCGCAGCGCGGCCGCAGCGGGCAGGATGCCGTGGTGGAAGCATTCGGCAAGACCTGGCGCTTTTCGCTGGCGGCCACGGCGGCCCCCTCGCCGTCCGGCCAGCGCATGGCCGCGGTCGGTCCCATCCCCATCGACCGGACCGTGCGCTACGACGCAGAATTCCTCAAATCGGTCTTCAGCCCCGGCATGACGGCGCCCCTGCACGTGCACTCCGGCCCGGAAGCATTTTATGCGGTCAGCGGCGACACCTGCCTGGAAACGCCGGACGGCGTGCAACAGGGCCGCGGCCCCGGCAACACCGTCACCGTGCGCGCCGGTCCGCCCATGCTGTTGATGGCCAACGGCCCCACCGCCCGCCTGGGCTTTGCGCTGATCCTGCACGACAGCACAAAGCCGCCGACGACCTTGACGCAGCATTGGCAGCCGAAGGGATTGTGTAAGATGGCGCCGGGCGTGCCCGCCCCAGCCCTCACGCAAGAGGCACCTCATTGACGCTGTTTGACTTCAAGAAGCAAAACGCCGCGCACCTGCACACACAAGGGCAAGCGCGCTCTGCCGAAGGCGATCGCGACGGCGCCATCGCCGCCTATCTGCAGGCCCTGGCGACGGAAGGTGGCCACGTGATGGAAGAATGGACGGTCAATGTTCGCAACTTGTGCAAGCAGTGCAGCGAAGGCAGCCCCCACGACGCGCTCGACGCAGCGCTGCCATCCGAACGGCAGGCGCAGCGCGAGCTGGGCGTGGCCGTCGGCGCCAACGCGCCCACCGATGCGGCGACCGTGTTCGCACGCTCGCAGGACCGCACCGGCGCCCGGCTGCGCTCGTCCGACATCGTGCCGCGTCACCACGGCGCTCACTGAGAGGCCGCCCATGTTCGACCACGTCAAATTCGGCGTCAGCGACTACGCCGCCAGCAAGGCGTTTTATACGCAGGCGCTCGCGCCGCTGGGGATCGCGGTGGTCGATGAAGGCGCGCCGGCCTACGGCGTCGAGTTGAGCGGCGCGGAGAAGGTGTCGCTGTGCCTGTTCCAGACCAGCGAGCGGCCCGCCCATCTGCACCTCGCTTTCAAGGCCGCTTCGCGCGAGCAGGTCGATGCCTTCCATCAGGCGGCGCTGGCCGCCGGCGGCCGGGACAACGGGCCGCCGGGCCTGCGGCCCCAGTACAGCGGGCGATATTATGCGGCCTTCGTGACCGGGCCGGATGGACACAATCTGGAGGCGGTTTTTCATGTGCCGTAGTGGGAGCGCGGCGTGAGCAAAATCGGCGCGGGACCGTGATGGGGGCACCCTGCTGGTCAAGCCGCCGCGACCTTTGCATCAGGGGGGCCGGCCCTCGGGCCTGTCCCCGCAGTTGGACGGCGCCGTGAGCAACAATCGACGCGGATCCCGTGACGATGGGGCTTTTGCAGCCGCCGCGGTCCCAACCCGGGACAGGCAGCGAGTGCCAGTCCCTCTGCTGCGTAAACCGTCGCGCTACATGCAGCAGCGGGGACTGGCCCTGCGGGCCTTTCGTGGCCCGGCCTGTCCCCATTTTATGGTCGCTGCGAAAATCGAATAAGGGGACTGGCGCTTGCCGCCTGTCACCGTCGTTCATCGGATGAGCTAACGGTGTTGGCGGGCGCCGCAGTCCCACCCTGGGACAGGCAGCAAGTGCCAGTCCCCCTGCTGTTGAAGCCGTCGCGCTACATGCAGCAGCGGGGACTGACCCTGCTCAGCCTGAAATGTCCCCATTTTATGGTCGCTGCGAAAATCGAATAAGGGGACTGGCGCTTGCCGCCTGTCACCGTCGTTCATCGGATGAGCTAACGGTGTTGGCGGCCGCCGCGGTCCCACACCGGGACAGGCAGCGAGTGCCAGTCCCCCTGCTGCTGAAGCTGTCGCCACCTATGCAGCGGAGAGACTCGCTGTTTGACCGCGGCGTGAGCAAACATCGGCGCGGAGACTGTGATGGGCAGGTCTATGCGGGCGCCACAGTCGCACCCGGCAGCAGAACGACGCAAAACGGTTGCGTTGGCGCGGGCGTTATCGCGTCAGCACCCAATTTCACTGGGACGCGCAACGGATTGCGCGCGGCTTGATCGGCAAAGTTGGGGAAACGATTCCCCAGCTGTATGGGAACGCGCCGTGCACGCGGCGGTGGTGCATGCTGCGGTCGCAGCAAAATTGCGGCCCACAGCCCTGTTCATTATTGTTGATTTCGGAATACTGCATCTCCACCAGCCCTATTTTTCCCAGCGCATGTGATCGCTATAGTGTGTTCATGCACTGCACCATTTAGCCAGCGCAAACAACAACACTAAAGGAATCATCATGAACATCTCGACATCGACCCTGCTCGCTACCGTTCTGTTTTCCGGCGTCAGCGCCCTTGCAAGCGCCGGCAACCTCGACGTTTTGAATGAGCAGACCGCCCGTCCCGTGGTGGTCATCCAAGGCCCGCAATCGGCCCCATTAACCCGCGCCGACGTCAAGGCCCAATTCCTGGCAGCGCAGGCCAATGGCGACCTGATCGTCGGCGAAAACGGTGAGACGGCGCGCGAACTCAATCCCCGCCTGTATCCCGCCCAGCCCGCAAGCCTGGCCAGCACGAAGTCGCGTGCCGAAGTGCGCAGCGAATTCATCGCCGCCCAAAAAGCGGGCGACTTGATCATCGGCGAAAACGGCGAGACGGCCCGTGAACTCAATGCCCACGCCTATCCTGCGGTGGCGGCGCCAACTACGGCACCGGCCCAGTCCCAGGACGTATCGCAACGCCATGCGCGCGCCAATGACAAAAGCTATTTCGGCATCTGATTTTGCAGGCTTGAAGTCTGCGGGCTTGAAGTCTGCGGACGCCGGTTTGCAGACCCCGTCTGCGGCATTCAGGCTGGCATCGAGGCCGGTCCGTCGATCGCCGCTGCCGGCGCGAAGCGCTGGCCGTACAGCTGCACCACCCAGTCGATGAACACGCGCACGCGGGGAGACAGCTGGCGGCGGTAGGGATACAGGGCCGCCAGCGGCATGGGCGGACTCTGCCATTGCGGCAGCAGCTCGACCAGGCGGCCGTCCGCCAGTTCATCGGCCACGTGAAAGCGGGGCAACTGGATGATGCCGCAGCCTTGCAGGGCGGCCTGGGCGTAGTTTTCGGCGTCGTTGACGCTGACCCAGCCGCCCGGAGAAAAATCTTTCACTACCCCGTCCACCAGCAAGCTCAGCGGATAATCGATGCCGCCGCTGCTGGCAAAAAAGCGCACCACCTGGTGCGCCATCAAATCTGCCGGCGCCGCCGGCGTGCCAAAGCGGGCCAGATAAGCGGGGCTGGCACAGAGCACTTGCGGCATCGCCGCCAGCGGCCGCGCCACCAGGGTTGAATCGTGCAGCTGGCCGGCCCGGATCACGCAATCGACGCCCTCCCGTACCAGATCCACCAGCCGGTCGCCGCTGCTCAGCACCAGCCGGATGTCGGGATAGCGGCTGTGAAAATCGCCCAGCGCCGGCAACATGACCTTGATGGCCTGGGCGCCGCTCATGTCCACCCGCAAGGTGCCGCGCGGATTGGCGGCCACATGCCGCAGCGCCGCCTCCGCATCGTCCAGTTCGCTCAACACGTGCACGCAGCGCTCGTAATACGCCATGCCGTCCGCCGTCGCCCTCACCTGCCGCGTGGTGCGCTCGAGCAGTCGCACGCCCAGCCGCGCTTCCAACTCCTTGATGGCGTTGGTGGCGCTGGGACGGGGCATCTCCAGCATGGCGGCGGCACGGCTGAAGCTGCCGGTTTCGACGATCCGGGTGAACAGTAGCAAGCTGTCGAGGCGGTCCATGATTTGTTATCGCATACGGAATTATGATGTAGCGATTGTCGCATTTATTCCGCCTCAGATAACAACCATAATGCCTCCATCGACTTTTAATACGAGGGAGCAGCAATGAACCAGTACACCGATTCAAGCAAGCAGAAATCCGCCATCGTGACCGGCGCATCGAAAGGCATCGGCCGCGCCATCGCCCTTCGCCTCGCCGCGGACGGTTATGCCGTCCTGGTCAATTACGCCGGCGACGCCGCCGCGGCGGAGCAGACGGTGGCGCATATCGCCGCCGAAGGCGGCAAGGCAATCGCGGTGCAAGGCGACGTCAGCGAACCGGCGGCCGTGCAAGCCCTGTTCGCCACCGCGCAAGAGGCTTTCGGCCGCATCGACACAGTCGTCACCAACGCCGGCATCATGAAGATGGGCACGATCGCCGCCATGTCCCTGGACGACTTTGACCGCAGCATCGCCATCAACCTGCGCGGCACCTTCCTGATGATGGCCCAGGCGGCAAAACACTTGCAGGACGGCGGCCGCTTTATCGCCCTGTCAACCAGCGTGATCGGCAAGAACCTGCCCGGCTACGGTCCCTATATTGCCTCGAAGGCCGGCGTGGAAGGCCTGGTGCGCGTGTTCGCCAACGAACTGCGGGGCCGTAACATCAGCGTCAACGCCGTCGCCCCCGGCCCCGTCGCCACCGAACTGTTTTATCAGGGCAAAAGCGAGGCCCTGGTCCAGCAGCTCGTGCAACAGGCACCGCTGGAGCGGATCGGGCAGCCGGACGACATCGCGCACGTGGTGTCGTTCCTGGCCGGGCCGGAAGGCGGATGGATCAATGGACAGGTGCTGCGGGCGAATGGCGGCATGGTGTAAGGCAGGGGCCGGGGGCGCGTTGACTTTTTTGCTACCGCGCTTTTTCGCTTTTTCGCTTTTTCGCTTTTTCGCTTTTTCGCTTTCTCGCTGACTCGCTGACTCGCTGACTCGCTGACTCGCTGACTCGCTATCTCGCTATTTCGCTATCTCGCTATCTCTCCGGCTCGCAATCTCGCAAGCGTGCCGGGTTGATCCGGCGGGCCGGCGAGCGCGCGGGACCGCGCGGACGCAGCCGCGACGCGCATGCAGCGCATAGCTACCGCAGCCGGCTTGCGCGCCATTGCCGGGCCGACCGTCCAGTGACGTCATCCCGTGACGTCATCCAGTAACGTTACTGCGATGATCACGTGCGCGCATCTGCAGGACTGTCTTCGGCCCGCGCCTCTTTGGCCCGCGCCGATTGCGCCCCCGCGTCCGCACGTCCGCACATCCGCACATCCGCACATCGTTTATGACCACACCGAACAACGCATTTCAACCGCAGCACAACAGGAGAGCACCATGCCATTTGCAAACTTCAAATTCCCCGAGGGGATCATCGACGCCGCCCGCAAGGAAGACATCATCCACCGCACCACGGCCATGTTCGTCGAGTACTTCGGCGAAGGCGTGCGGCCCTACACCATGGTGCTGGTGGAGGAAGTCGCCGATGGCGGCTGGGGCCGCGCCGACGAAACCCTCACCTTGGCGAAGATGGGTCTCCCCGCGGGACCTCGCTAAGCAATCAGCGCCGCGCTGCACCCGTCATCGGCGCGGTGCAGCGTTCTAAAGCATCACCAGCGCTGGCAGCCGCAACGGCGGCGCACTGCCATGGGAGCCGGCGTCGAACATCGCAGCGACTGCACTGTTCGGCAAAGCCCGCTTTACGACCTTCGACCTTTACGTGTGCCCCAGCCGCCGGCGCTGCAGCCACCGGACCGCAGCGCCTCAGCATGCAGACGCGGTTGTCACTTGCCAGAAGCGGCCCCGGTTGTCGTACTTGTCTCCGTCACCTTTGGCTTGTCTCCGTGCCACCAGTTGGTCCAGCGACTGAACCAACTTTTCTTGGCCTCGTTGTTGCTGGCCTGCTGCATGATGCAGGCACGCCAGGGGTCGGTGTCGCGCACATAGCCCACTTGCGTACAGACCGGGCCGTACTGCTCTATCGCCAGGGACATTTCCGCCTGCTGCTTTTGGGCGCGGTCCTGCGGGCTGGCGCAGCCAAATAGCACGATCAAGCTCAGGAACATCAGAATCAGGGGTCGCATGCTGGTCTCCTCGGGTGCGTTCATTGAGGTCCAGCTTAGGCCCGCAGACTTGGGCGCCGATGACCTGACTCAATCGGACGAGGGAACTAAACGTGAAAGTGAAAACCGCGGTTCCAAGGCCGCAGCCGTTTCCACGAGCCCCCCAAGCCTGCGGCCCCGGCACCGCCCCCGCAGCAGGCGGTGACCCGGGCAGGTCTGGGCGAACGTCGCGACCAAGGTCTACCACTGCCAGGGCGATCGCTACTACGGCAAGATCAAGCAGAACCAGTACATGAGCGAAGCGGATGCCGAGGCCAAAGGATTCAAGGACAGCCACGACAAGGCCTGGGCCAAATAAATCTCCGCGAAGCAGGCGTCGCCGCAGCAGCAGCGCGTGGCGACGCGGTTGCGGTACCCGTTCAAGCCCGACTGGCAAAGCTCCCCACCATCAAGCACAAAGCCGCAACCACAGACAAGCGCAATCGCAACGCCAGGTACCAGTGCGGCAGGGCCGCATGCCGTGCCAGGCGGCGGTCCTGCACATAATGCGCAGCGAAGCCAGCCGCCAGCAGGGCACTGCCGGCAAACGGGTCGAGCAGCAAGGAAAGCCAGCCGATCAGCGCCGGCACCACGCTCCATGCGTAGGCAACGTTGCAGCGCGCATCGCCCATGGGCACCTCTGCCATCGCCAGGCCCCAGTGCAAGGCGCCGACGAAACTGAGGATCACGGCGCCGTAATTGAGCAAGCCCTGCTGCCACGCCCCACCGCGCGCGGGATCGAGGAAACTCGCCGCCATCAGCACAATAAACGGCAGCAAGCCGCCATAGCCGAGCCAGGCCACCATCCGCGGCGTCTCCCGTCCGCTCATGCTGTGCCTCCCGCCTGGCCTTGCCGCTTGTCGGCGAAAATAAGCCCACCTTGAACTGCTTGCATATTCGTTTCCTCGTCATGATTCCGCCCTGGCAAAGGGCGCCAGGCAGGATCCAAGCTGGAATCTTAGCTATAATGAACCGGATCATGGCAATTCGAGATGGTTCAATAGCGGTTCAATCTAAAATTTACCAGTCATTTACCCACGCAACCGGTTCATCGATCAAACTCCCCGAAAAGCCGCCCATGCATGTTCCCGCCACCACGACCGTGTATTTCGACGGCTCCTGCCCCCTGTGCCAGCGCGAGATCGCCGTCTACCGGCGCGCCACGCCCGTCACACCGATCGACTGGGTCGACGTCAGCACCGGCACCACCTGCGACATCGACGGCCGCAGCTGCCGCGACTTGATGGCGCGCTTCCATGTGCGCACGGCCGAGGGACGCATGCTGAGCGGCGCCGCCGCCTTTGTCGCGCTGTGGCTGCTGTTTCCAGGCTGGCGCTGGCTAGGGAGGTTCGGTTCGCTGCCGGGGATGCGGGCCGTGCTGGAAGTGCTGTACCGGGGTTTCTTGCGGGTGCGGCCTTGGGTGCAGCGGCTCGTGAAGGGACTTGACACAGCTGCGAAATAGGCGCTCCCGCTAACTGAAGCAGAAATGGCAAGCGACGCGCATTGGCTCCAATTAAACGCTAATTTTTCGCAACGCGGGATGATGGTCGAAGTGGTCGACCATAGCGGCCCGGCAGCGCGCGCAGCAAGCAATCGCAACCACCATCGCCGCTTGCAAGGCCGCCATCGTGGATGAATCCGCCCAGGTTTTCGCACGTGGCATAAGCGTCGCATCGTTTGCGATTGCGAGCAGCAATTTCGCCTCAGCGATGAGGCCGTGCTTGCATGTCGGCACTAACCCGCTTCCCTAGCGCGCCGACGCATTCGCTGCCGCGCGCCGTTCCAGCGACATCATGTGCCGCGGTACGCCGTTTTCGGCTGGGGATCGTTGGAGAAAACTGCGCCCCATGGCGCTGTCTTTCAAATAGGTATCGAGAAAGGCCTGCACGTAGCGTGCCGTCCAGCCATAGGCGGCCAGCACTTCCTGACGGTCATACTCCTCCTTGGGATCGGCCGGCGAAAACCGCACCAGTTGCGAAGCCAAATCGAAATGCCGCAAGGGCCGCATGGTGGCCACATAGACGTCTGCATGCGTCATTTCGTTGAGGAAGCTCCGGCTGACGTCCATTTTTTCCTGCTGCAGTGCTTCGATGGATTTGTCGCGTGACCCCACAAACAGCAGCGGCGTGGTCATGCGTGCCGCGCTGACATCGCGGGCCGCCTTCGGGCCGCCATCGACAAACGCGTTCACGTAGCGGAACGGACCATCGAGGCTGACCACGGCCCGAATGCGGCTGTCGGTGGCCGCCGCGATCAGATCGGCCATCCCGCCCCAACTGAAACCGACGACGCCGACCTTGTCCATGTTCACTTGGGGGAGTTGCCGCGCCGCGCCAATCAAAAACCGGATGTCGGCCGCCTGCGCCTCGACCCCGTCGATATCCAGGCTCATCGCGCGCCCGCGGCTGCCCATGCTGGCGCTGGCCATGACCACGTAGCCATGGCTCGCCAAAAACTCGCAGAGCTCGGCATTTTCCGCCGCCGACGAACCGAAGCCAGGGGCGTACACGACCAGGGGAAACACGCCGGGCGCTGGCGCCGCATCGCGCACCGCCAGCGTCGGCTGCTGCATTTCCTGCAGCACCGAGGCCTGCGGCATGGCCGCGCTTCTTGCCTTCACCCACGCCGCCACCTTGCGCTCCGCCTCCTCCGCCGACAGCTCGAACAGCTCGTCCGCGCGCGTGATGCGCAAATATTCCGCACTGTTCAGCCGCGCACGATCAGCAGCGTTGCCATTGCCTTCCTTGCCCGCCGGGTACCACACCAGCGTCAGCAGCGGCCGTCCCTGCTCGCTCGCCACGGCCGCAGCGCCCGGCGCCGCAGCCTTGCGCTGGTAGGGCCGTGCTGCATCGTATTGCCGCAGCACCCGCAGGCCGACGTCATAGCTGCCCGGCTGGGCATCGAGGGCGAAATTTGACTGGGCCTGGACGAGGGTCGACAGCATCAGCAGTGCAAGGGCAAGCGCGTGGCGCATGGCGGGCTCCGAAGGATTAAATGTCAATCATACAAGGCCTTGCATGGCTTGAGGTGCCTGGAATAACGAAAGGATTAAGGCGGTGGCACTGACGTGTCCGAGGAAGCATTCCGGGAGTTTGGGAACCCACGCAGTCTCGTCCGTGAGGACGATGCGAAGTTTTTTCGAGACGCCGGAGCTCTTGTCCGTTTACCAGACTTGACCCTCCTATCTCCTCTTTAGCCGCTATTAGTGCGCGCTTTACAGATCAGACCGTGTCCGTTTACCAGACTTGACCCTCAAGTCCAAGACCCTTCTGTCCCCAGTTTCTTCATGCTTCAGAATTTTTACCAAAAAGCGGTTAGGAGCGATCATTAACCTGTATTTCCTGATATCCTGAAATATCTAAATAGCAATATTTGGACGAACAAATCGCCGCCTCGCTCCAACCATCGTTGAAAGAAGAGAACGCCTCCTGGGACTTCTTTTTGAAAGTAAAAAATGTCGTTAATGGACTTTTTAAAAGGTGCTCAACACAGGGCCAACGCGGACCGTCTCTGCCTCGAGCTTGAATCATTACAAAACCGGTTTACTGCTCTCGAAACCTTGGCGCGAGATTGCGGCGCGCTTGAGCTTCACCTCATCAGGGAGCGAATTCAGAAGGCGGAACAGGATCTCGCAATTCTAAATAGCCACATCGCTTCAGCGCGGCAGCAGTTGGAGAGTGTGGAAGCGCAGGCAGAGGTGGTGCGTCAAAATATTGTGGTTCTTGAGGACAACGGCCTCCTAGAGTCTTTCGCGCTTTACGTGCCGAAATTTAACTTCACGAATAGTGCAGATTACAAGGATCGACTTGAACGCGTCCGAGCGAGACAAAAAGAACTGATCAGGGCTGGATCTGCTGCCACTGGCAACATGAACTGGGAAGTCAACGGCAAGAAGTCAGAGGGCAAGAAACTGGTGAACGATACAATCAAATTGCTGATTCGATCGTTCAACAATGAGTGCGACTACTGTGTCGACAATGTCAAGTTTGACAACGTTGAGTTAGGGAGCACTCGCATAAAAAAATCGTTTGACGCTTGCAACAAGCTTGGACGGGTGATGACAGTCTCACTTTCTCATACATACCTGTCGCTCAAGCTAGACGAACTCCACCTTGCACACGAATTTCAGCTCAAGAAACAGGAAGAAAAAGAGGAGGCCAAGCGTCTTCGGGAAGAAATGCGCGAGCAGCAAAAGCTCGAACAAGAGATAAGGACAGCGCGGGAGAAAATTGCGAAGGAGCGAAAACACTTCGCTGCTGCCCTCAAAGCGTTGAATGCGCGGCTAACGGACGCCATAGATTCTCAAGAACGCCTAGAACTCGAAAAACGTATAAGTGAAGTTCAGGCTCAGCGCAACGAACTCGACAACGAAGAGAAGGTTATTGATTACCGCGAGCAGAATGCGAAGGCCGGTTATGTCTACGTTATCTCAAATGTCGGTGCATTCGGTGAAGGCGTCTTCAAGATTGGCATGACGCGCCGGCTCGAACCAATGGATAGGGTCGATGAACTCGGCGATGCGTCTGTGCCGTTCTGGTTCGATGTTCATGCACTTGTATTTTCGGAAAATGCACCTGCCTTGGAAGCGAAGCTGCATGATCGATTCGCCACAGGTAGATTGAACAAGGTAAATGGCCGCAAAGAGTTCTTTCGCGCGGACATCAAGGAGATAGAATCCATCATCCGCGCAAATTACGATTCAGTTGTTGAAGTCGTCTACGATGCACCGGCTGAGCAATATCGCGAAAGCCTGCGACTGGCAATGCCAGTCCACTCGATTCAAGCCGCTGAAAAGGTTGCGATGCGCGAAGTGGTCTGAGAAGCCCAACGGTGTCACGAACCCAGCGGGATCAGTGCCCACATTCACGCAGGGGCTGCGCACCAGAAGCGAGGAACGAGCCTCGTAACGAACACAAGCTCAACGTTCTTCGAAATGCCGTATCGGCCTTACTGACCAGACCGTGT
>JADMIO011851822.1_pt1 | contig 35916 bp, 45 predicted proteins | sample 8958161 | NCBI WGS metagenome assembly JADMIO01 (sample SAMN16585339, study PRJNA669376) | soil metagenome | isolation source: Crop rotation soil | place: USA: Cullars Rotation, Alabama | collected 2011
CTTTCCCTGGCCAGCTCCACGTCGCCGGCCGAAATCGAGCCTGCCCCTCATCTGTCAACGCCGCGCCGGGTGAGTCGGCCCCTCAAGTGTCAACGTCCGCCCCTCATCTGTCAGTGAGGGCCAAGTTTTCCGCGAGGTATCCACAACGCCGGCGGCCGGCCGCGGTGTCTCGCACACGGCTTCGACGGCGTTTCTGGCGCGTTTGCAGGGCCATAGACGGCCGCCAGCCCAGCGGCGAGGGCAACCAGCCGAGGGCTTCGCCCTGTCGCTCGACTGCGGCGAGCACTACTGGCTGTAAAAGGACAGACCACATCATGGTTCTGTGTTCATTAGGTTGTTCTGTCCATTGCTGACATAATCCGCTCCACTTCAACGTAACACCGCACGAAGATTTCTATTGTTCCTGAAGGCATATTCAAATCGTTTTCGTTACCGCTTGCAGGCATCATGACAGAACACTACTTCCTATAAACGCTACACAGGCTCCTGAGATTAATAATGCGGATCTCTACGATAATGGGAGATTTTCCCGACTGTTTCGTTCGCTTCTCAGTGGATAACAGCCAGCTTCTCTGTTTAACAGACAAAAACAGCATATCCACTCAGTTCCACATTTCCATATAAAGGCCAAGGCATTTATTCTCAGGATAATTGTTTCAGCATCGCAACCGCATCAGACTCCGGCATCGCAAACTGCACCCGGTGCCGGGCAGCCACATCCAGCGCAAAAACCTTCGTGTAGACTTCCGTTGAACTGATGGACTTATGTCCCATCAGGCTTTGCAGAACTTTCAGCGGTATACCGGCATACAGCATGTGCATCGCATAGGAATGGCGGAACGTATGTGGTGTGACCGGAACAGAGAACGTCACACCGTCAGCAGCAGCGGCGGCAACCGCCTCCCCAATCCAGGTCCTGACCGTTCTGTCCGTCACTTCCCAGATCCGCGCTTTCTCTGTCCTTCCTGTGCGACGGTTACGCCGCTCCATGAGCTTATCGGGTCCACTCGCGAACGCAGAAAGGCCCACCCGAAGGTGAGCCAGTGTGATTACATTTGCGGCCTAACTGTGGCCAGTCCAGTTACGCTGGAGTCACTAGTATTTAGGTGACACTATAGAAGCGGCCGCGACAACTTGTCCACGTGGAATTCTAAGCTTAGGATCCCAATGTGCTGGAAAGGACCTGGAAACGATTGGCCGGCCTCGGTGAGTGATTCCTGAACGAAAACCTGGTCGATTCCTAAATCCAGACCAAAGAGATGTTCGATCAATGTGAGCATCCCCACTAAAAGGGCGAGGCATGCTAAAATCTGGGCAGTCCGCCGTTTCATCATTGCTGCGGATTCGTGCTGGAGTAGCAGGAGAGAAGAACCCAGCGCTATGAAACATAGCGAAGTATTGAATTTCATCGCCACAAGCCCGGGAAAGACTGTTTTGAATGCCGGGATTGAAAAAAGCCATCCTGCCAAGCCGATTCCGCCGATGACTATCACCAGGAAAGCCAGAAATCTCGATAATGCCCGTGGTTTCGACATAAACGAGTTGCCTATTGTTTATTGGGCGAGTTCAGATTGGGCCTATCGTAAGCAACTCTTCAGTGATGAAACTCTCCGCTATTTAGTTTAGTTCGCCCCTTTTGCAAGGCACAAAACCTATCCTCACACCAGGACCTACCATTTTCCCTGCTGATGTTGCAGTGCAAACCACCATGGGACGATAATGAGTAAAACGTACAGGGTTCCGGTGACCGCCTCGATTTTCTTGGTTGAGGGCTGAAATAAGCTCAAAAAGATGCCAAAAACCAGGCCGAAAATAAAACCCCCTAAATGAGCCAGGATGTCCGAATCAGGGTTCAGTCCCAGCAGAACAAACAGCATTGTACCCCCTAGAAATCCAGAGATGATATATCTGGATGCCAGCGGAGATTTGCGCCAGAGGGCCACGGAGTGCGCGGCTAAGAGTCCAAGGCATCCCATCACCATGCCCGAGGACCCTAAATTCTGATGAATTCCGGTCGAGGCCACCCCGGCAAAGAGATTGCCGCCTGCGCCTGCCAGGTAAGCCGCCGCCAGCGCTGTTGCCGTTCCATAGCTGCCCATTGCCAGCCCAAGCAATATAACGCCAATGGTCAGGTTCATCACCAGATGGCCCAAATCAGCGTGCAGCCAGGTCGCCGTAAACAATCGCCACCATTGTCCGTGCGCAACCGCAGCGCTATTCATCAAACCGCGCCCGTGCAGGTCCAGCGCCGCATCCAGTCCATAAAAACAAACAGCCAACACCACCCACACGAGGCCGCTATAATCGAAGACGAACCCGGACTTGAAAACATCCTGGTGCCAGCCCCAGGTGCGATTTTCAAGGTGATATTGCTTTAAAGATTTTAAGGCAGCCTGCGATTGTCCTGAAGGCACTAACAATTCCCACGCATTGGCCTCACCATCATTGTGGATCGTCGCTTCTATGCCTTGACTGGCCAGAACCAGACTCCAATCCATCGCCTGGCGTCTGGATCGCACAGCAATCCGCGCCTGTTGCAGTTCTGGTTGCTCGTTGTCGGCCATGAACAGCAGGAATACTACGGCATCCGGCCGAAAATCCAACCTCCAGCGGGCAGGTTGCCCTCATTGCCGGTTCCCGCCGGTGTTTTTGCCGTAACTCTGGGGAATTCAAGGGCTTTGCGTGGAACCGTTTATGCTATACATTTTCGACAGGCCAAATGTTAGAAAGCGCACATGAAGTGTAGCTTGTGAAGCAGAGTCAAAAACTAGTGTTTAGACGATGAAACTGATTCAACCTAACTGTCGAGTTCAGTTCGCGGCCGAGGATATCGAATTTATCCTCTCGGTTTTGGGCCGAAAAATCGGCACCGCGGATTGTCTGGTCAAATTGCTGGCGGATCAAGACTCGCGCGACGTCATTCTGGATGACGAATCATTATTTCACGCTTTGCTGGAACGGCAGGGATGTCTTCGCGTCAGCAGCCATTTTTACTTTTATATCCTCGTCCGCAATGTCTTCAAGCGCTCGGGACTTGATGATAGGGCCGTCGCCGATTATGTGGCCGAAGTGCTGGCGGAATTTGCTCATAGCGAGCAAGTTCGTTGCACCTTGCCGGGCCAACCCAATCCGTTGGAATATCTTTTTGAGATGCTCACGGCTCTGCAGACTGCCGACGATCGCACGAGTTTTCTCATTCGCGTGCATATCGGGAACCATTCGCTTTTTCTCTCCGGCGTATTTCCCGAACGGATACGGTTCCGCGCCGAAAACCGTGGTTTTCCGGATCTCCGTTATTATGAAGGTCTGGGGCGTACGAATTACCGTGTCGCCAGCGACCACCGCTTAGCCCAGCGCTATGAAATGGCCAATATCCTCAACACCTTGTCCGAGCGCTTTCAAACCACCCGGCGGGCTTTGAATGATATCGCCGAGCGCCTGTTCTCCATTGGTGATGCCGGCGTGAATTTGGATCATCTGTTCTCGCCAAAAAACGAAGGCACCTCCCTTTAGCCGGGCCACGCTCACTCGCTCAGGTGCTTGCTTAAGAACTCTTCCGCCGCGGCGCGTGCCTCGGGCGGATAGCGGTGTCCCTTGTGATGATCCAGCCAGCCAACGTTGCCGCTGGCATGCAACAACTGGTAAACCGGCAGAACCGCTTGAATGAATGCCCAGCTTTTGGAATCGTCCGCTGAATCTCCAGCCAGCAACAGGAATGCCCGCGGCGCAATCAGGGCCAGTATCTCATGATTTTCGCGCGAAAACTTTTCCTCACGGATGCGCGACCCCAAGTACCAGTCAGCTTCCCAATTACTGAATGTGAGACCGATGCCCCCCTCAGAAGCAACCCCCGCTTTGTATCGTTCATCAAAAGCCATTGCATAGAGAACAACCTTGGCGCCAAGTGAATGGCCAAGGCATCCAATCCGCCTCCGATCGACCTGAGGCAATGTTTCAAGGTAATCCACCGCCCGAATCGCATCCCACACCATGCGCGTCATACCTGTCCAATTTGTGTGGGCTGCTTTGACTTTCCTGGCGTTGTCGCTCCAGTCCATTCCTTCGCTGCTAATATAGTTACGCGGACACCACACAAGGAATCCTCGTTTCACAAGCCGCACCCCTTGCTGCTTTTCTGCGTCATAATCCGGCTCTAAACCGGCCACGCCTCTTGCTTGCAGCGGGGTTGTCGGATGGAACACAACCACCGCAGGAACGGCATTGCTGCTCGTCACTCCCTTCGGACACAGTAAATAGCCATCGGTAACCACGCCGGGCTCGACCTGGTAGACGACATAGGACCGGGAAAACCAATCCAGATTTTCGGTACGCTTGACTTGCGCCTGCAGGGGCGCCTTGACCTCCGGCAGGGGACCGAGGAACTCTTGCCATAAACGCTTTAAATAGGCGCGATGCTGGAGCCATTCCCGTTCAGTCGTAATTCTTTTACCATTGTCGTCCAGTAAGTTGGAAAGTTTCGGCATGTTTGTGCCAACGACCTCCGGCGGAGCTTGGTACTCGGCCGCCACGCTCATCACCTGGAAGGAAACAATTAATACGAACCCGAGCCACAGGCCCGTCGCGCGTCGCTCGAAATTGCCCGGAGGATAGCTCACTTTCTGGACGAAGAGTTGCCAATGCACCAAAGCGCTTTGTGAGTGCGAATAAAAATCTGACCGTCTGAAAGCGCCAGCGATGCGTTTGCGGGCTCAAACAAGGAATTAGTTGCCAGCAACTCAAATTTTGGCCGGGCACTTATAACGAACGTATCTCCTGAGTGATTTATGGCGTAGATCCTTCCTTCCGCCGAAACCATGGAGGACCAGGAAGAATTATCCGAACCCTTGCCCACCAGTCGCTCCTCCCACACCAGCTTGCCCGTTGCCAACTCATAGCACTCGGCTATGCCCGGGTCGTTTAGAACATAGATGTGCTTTCCTTCAATTACACCTGAGCCAATGCGCTGCTTTGTTTTTTCGTGGTGCCATAGTCGCTGGTCGGTGACATCACCATTGCCATTGGCTTTTACGGCCAATGATTTTCCCATAAATCCTCCCATGACGACTACGATCCCATCCGAGTAGAGTGGAGAGGCATAGACCAGAGGATTGAGTCCATCACAGCTCCAAAGTTCGTGGCCTGTCTCAAGCTGGTAACCCGCGACCCTATTGGGCCAGGCAATAATGAGTTCCTCGCGGCCTTCACAGCGGATCAAGATGGGAGTGCTCCAGGAGCCGACCCATTTGGGTTTTTCGCCGGGCATTTCCGCGCCTGAATTGCCTCCCGGCTCCTCCACTTTCCAAACTGTCTCACCCGTTTTGCTATTCAGGGCGATAAGAAAACTGCGTTCGCCCGGCCCAAAGTTCAGGATACAAAGATTGCGGAAGATAACCGGAGAGGCTCCATACCCCCAGATATGCGCTTGCTTCCCCAAATCGCGATGCCAAAGCTCCTTCCCTTCGAGGTCATATGAATAGAGCCCCGCCGAACCAAACCAGGCAATAACCCGCGAACCATCGGTGACCGGTGAAGGCGAGCATTGCGGGTTGGTCTCGTGGCTCGCTTCTTTTTCGGCGTAAGTAACGCCGGACTGCCAGAGCAATTTGCCACTGCCTCGATCAAAAGCCATAACCGTCCGTCGATCGGCCCCAACGCTCTGGGTAATATAGACTCGGTTACCCCACACAATGGGGGTTGAATTTCCTGGGCCAGGCAAAGGCACGCGCCAGGCCACATGCTCATTAGTGCCCCAATGCAACGGCACATGCTGCTCGCTGCTGTGGCCAGTGCCTTCCGGTCCGCGCCATTGCGGCCAACTTCCGGCCATAGCTGAAACCGATAGACTCAGGAAGACCAGCCACAACCACCCGGTGTTCTTGATTCCTAAACGGAAGTCTCGCAACCCCGATGGCCTATTTTTGAGCCGGAAGGCTTTCATTGCTGTTGGTTACTGCGCCGCGAAATGAGCGTTCAGCCATATCATGCGGGTCGCTTGATCGCGGGTAATCCCGCCAGAGCCAACGCATCATTTCCGGCAGCGCCGCTCCCCCTTGTTTCTGTCCGTGCAATCCAATTCCCCATGTGTAGTTCACGTCATAACCCTTTTTCGTAAGGGCCTCGACCAGGCGAACGTTTTGATAATGCCAATCACGGCTCGCGTCGTATTGATCGCCGCGCAGCGCCCGGTTGTCATTCACCCCGTCCACCAGGAATATGCGAATGGGTTTGCGTTCGCTCTCCAGGATCTTTTCCGGATACACATGTCCACCTCGCAAATTTACAAAGCTTCCCACCACGCTGATAACTTTTCTGAATTGGTTCGGCCGTTCCCAGGCGACCGTGAACGCCGCAATTGCGCCGGAACTCGCTCCGGCAATGGCGTGCATTTCCGGATCGGATGAAATATTGTACTTGTTTGTCAACGCCGGCATCAGTTCATCTACGATCACCCGCGGATATTTATCGTTGAGTCGGTTATATTCCTCCGGACGATTGGTGTTTCGGTCACCCCAATCACGGGGATTTGGCTCAGGTTGTTCGGGAGTCCTGCCCGGATTGATGAATACCGCGATAATCACCGGCACTTCGCGGCGCCAGATCAGGTTATCCAGGACATTCTGCGCGCGCACATCGCCATTGGTGGCGATCATCGCCTGTCCGTCGTTGAAGACCATCAGTGCCGCGGGTGATTTTGCGTCGTACTGGGCGGGAACATAGACCCAATACGTATGTTGCGTTCCCGGGAATACCTGGCTGGGCAATGTAAATGGACCCTCCAATTTGCCTTTGGGAACACCTTCCTGAGGGAGTGAATCGGGTCCAAGTTGATAAAATTTATCTTCCCCTGCAGCCACTGCATGCAGGACGCAGCAAAACAGTAAGAGGCTGCAAGCTGAGATTCTCGCAAACCTATGCCATAATGTGCGTCGCTTTGAGTCCTTTGTGTAACTGGGAAATTTCATTCCGCAGACTTTATCGGAAGCCGGTGCAGTTGTGCAATCAGTCAAAAGGGGAGCACGGTTCGGATCGACTGCTGAAAGCCTGCAATGTAGACAGTACTTGACGCAGGGCCTACATTACAAAAGGTCGCATTTTTCGGCGGCCGGCAAAGACGAAACTATGGCAACAATTCTTGTGATTGATGATGAACCCAGCGTGCGCGAATCCGTGGAGCGCGTTTTGACCATGCGTGGTCATAAGGTATTACATGCCGCCAATGGCACTGAGGCCATCCGCGTTCATCAGCAGCAACCCATTGATTTGATTGTGACCGATATTTTCATGCCCGAAATGGACGGCGTGGAGGTCATCAACCATTTTCGAAAAAGTGATGCTAAACTTCCCATCCTGGCTATTTCCGGCAATCCCACGGGCGATATGCTAACCGTCGCTAAACGCTTGGGGGTCGCCGGAGTTCTGGAAAAACCTTTTTCCATCGCCGATTTACAAAAGCAGGTCGAAGACGTGCTGAAGTCCGTCGGTAAATCCTAGAACTCAACCGTCCTGTTTAACGGAACTCTTGTCGCCAACGACGCCTACTTATCCGCGGTCGCTTTGGTCTTGTCGTACGCTTCCAGGAATTTTTTAGCGGCAGCGTTGCCGCTCTCGAACTTATCGTTTTTGGGTTTTCCTTCGTCACGCGTGGCTTTGGCATACGCCGCGAGACATTTCTGAACGCGCGGATCGCTATCCGACATGCGTGAATCCTTTAATTCCATGTGCCACGCATCTTCACTATTGGGTAGGAAATCGCTCCCGCCTTTGAAATTACGAAGATTCTGCTTCTTCATGGCACTGCCGTACACCTCAATGAATTTATCATAATCATCTTTGGAGGCTTTTTTGAGTTTTGCCGGAGCATCGTCATCGTATTTGCCGTTCAGCTTCGGAGCCACGTGGCGTGCCGCGTCCGTCATGTGCGACCCGTTACACGTCCAGGAGCGACCCGCAACCACCTCCGCGGCTTGCTCCTCCGGACTGCGGGACTTCGAGGCCGTGTTGTTACTCAGAAACACACTCATCGTGTAGGTGGATTTAATCCCCTTCTTCGTTTTCTCCTGCTCGTATTTGGCGAACTGCGCGTTTATGTCAGCAACCATTTTTTTACATACTGTTTCAATATCATCGGCCATATGGACTCCTTTGGTTTTGTTTGTGTTTAGTAATTAGATCAGTTTGCTTTCAAAAGTGCTGAGAAAATATTTGGGATAAGCCGCGTGGCCTACTTTGGTGGTCTCCGCAAAGCCACCTGCCTTTTTCACGATATCCACCGCATCAATGCGCGCTTGTGCCACTGTGTAGGCCGGGTCCGGATCTCCCGTAAATTGCCAGGCATCCGGGTTGGGATTGATTGAGTAAATAGCCTTCGCATCAAACGTGGAGAAGTTTCGCTTTTGCACGTTCGGATCAATGAAACCAACCGCCTTCGTAGCCGACCCATAATTGGCGAAGGCCGCTTGGCCGCCGGAGGAGTAGCCGCAAATCGAGATGGTGGAGATTTCAATTCCCTTTTCCTTCAGCAGCGGCGCAAGCAGTGCAGTCACAGCGGCGAACGTGCCATTGCGAGGCCCATAGGCCACGAGCGCTTTTTTGAAGTAACTTGGCGGCGTGCCGTTAATCACCGGATCTTTGCCGTTGTTCCCCCAGAAGATTACCACGAGTGGAAGCTTGCCCGTGGCATCGGGGGGCAGGGAAATAATGTGGCCACCGCCGGAATGAAATGTGTTTTTGGATTCGGCCTTTGCGGCATCCGTACCTTTTTTGGCATCGGCTTTCCTATCCTTTTGGCCAGGCGCAGCCGGTGAGTTTTCACTGGGTTCCGGTTTAGCCTGCCCCTTCTCGGCCGTAAACGGAGCGTCCAATACGTCCACAACTTCTTTGACCACCATTGCCGGTGCTTCCAACAACTTGGCGAGTTGCGAGAGCCATTCTATTTGTTGCTTTGTGGCCATTTCCCTTTGAGCGCACCGATACTCACAGAAGCACTGCCCACGTGCAATTGTAGACGGACGACGATTTTGTAATCGGTGCCACGTGAAATTACCTACAAAACTGTTTCAGGATTGTAGTTGTGCAAACGCGAAAATGGCAGTGATGTTAGTCGCCAACAACAACTATGAGCCTTCAGAACATTAGTGTAACCACTCCGATAGGTGAGGCGGTTGACCGCACCAAACGGATACTTTTTCAACCGTTTGATTTTGGGAAATGGTTCACCATTGGGTTTTGCGCATGGCTGGCATCACTCGGGGAAGGGGGAGTTCATGGCGTAAATTATCGCTTCCCCGGCAATCACGGCAGTTGGCCGAGTGCCACGCGAACCTTTGAGAACGCCCGGGACTATGTGCTGCATAATTTGTGGTGGGTGGTTCCGGTGGCGATTGGAACCCTGCTGATAGCTCTGGCGCTCGGAGCGCTATTGCTTTGGTTGAGTAGCCGGGGAAAATTTATGTTCCTGCATTGCGTGGCCCTCGACAAGGCCGAGGTGCGAGTGCCCTGGGAGCAGTATGCCCGGCAGGCCCATAGCCTGTTTTTATTTCGGCTGGTTGCCGCCCTCGCGGGCTTGTTGATCATCGTTCCGGTCCTTGGGGCGGGAGTCCTGTTAGTCGCCAGCCTGGCCGGACACGGAGCCATGAGTGCTTTCGGCATTTTAGGCATCCTGAGCCTGGGAGGGTTTGTGGCCATTTTGGCCTTTGCTTTTTTCGTGGTCCTCAAGCTCACGTACGATTTTGTCGTGCCGATTCAATTTAGCCGCGGCGTCAGTTGGAGGGAAGGGTGGCGGCTATTCTGGCAACTCATGTCGGCCAACTTCGGCAACTTTCTGCTCTACCTCTTATTCCAAATTGTGCTCCATCTGGGCATCTTTGCCATTCTGACCATCGTAGTGGTGCTCACGTGCTGTGTTGCCGGATGTTTCCTGGCCATTCCATTTATCGGCACGGTGCTGATGCTGCCCATCCTGGTGTTTCTGCGGAGTTATTCGCTCTATTACCTCGCGCAGTATGGTCCGGAATTTAATGTGCTCACCGCCATTCCTGCAGCGAGTGCGCCGTACTAAAAGCCCTGTTTGTGAAAGTAATAAACCCCGAGAATGATTCCGATGCAGAGCAGGGACATGACCAGGGCGGAAGCCACGAAATAAGACAACGCCATCATGGCAACGCCCGCAAAAGTCGGCGACCACGCTCCTTGCTTGCGGCCGTAAATAAAATAACCGAATCCAACCGATCCCCAGAGCAGCGAGGCAAACAGAAAACTGGCGCTAAACATAAAATCTCCTGTGCTGGTCCGCCGCTCGGTTTTCGCTTTTGCTCTGGGACTTCGATGCCATGCAGTAATTTAGCAGGGTTAGGAGCATATTACAGGCCAGTAGGGACGAAAACGATGTGCGTTTTCTTCCGCATTCAGTGGTAATAATAAAGAAACTCGAACAAGTTGAAGCTGGATGCTGAAAGATTTGGAACATGAATGCGCTGAACGTAATTTTGCCTTATCGCTACGAAGGAATGTGGGTGTTTGATGATGAACGCACAGGTTTGTCGAAGGAGCCGTTTGTTTCCGGCGCCGATGTGATCATCGACCGGCTGGTGGCTGGAATTCCGGGAGCGGCTCAAGGGTTTAGATTAATGTTCTCAGCCACACCTTTTCCCGGATATTCCCTAAAGCTGGAATGGAAACGAGAGGAGTTTGGGGGGAATTGGTATTATTCGCCGGACTTCAATCTGGAGGGTTGGTTATGTCCCGCGTTGTTCAAATACTTTGCGGCGGCGCCGAAAGAAATTTACGCGCAGGCCAGTCCGAAAGCATAAGTTTAAAAATCGGTTTACAAGGTGCTCGGGTTCACACAAAGTCGGTTAATGGCGCTTTTGCTTCGCAACTTAGCGGTAAGTTTGTTGCTTCTGTTCCTCCTCTTTCCCGTATCAGCGGCGGAATTGCCATTCAAATTCGAATCCACGCCCGGAAAACTGCCCAAGGATATCGTCCCGCGGCATTACTCGCTTTATTTGCAACCCGACCTGGAGAAGTTGGTTACGACCGGCAAGGTGGAGATCGAAATCGAGGCGCTCAAGCCCGCCCAACAAATTGTCCTCAACGCGCTCGATCTCGAAATCAGCACCGCCTCGATTACTGTCGAGAACAAAAAAATATCGCTTCAGCCCAAACCCAATGCCGAACAGCAGACCGTGACGTTCGCGCTCCCGGAATCCCTCAGCCCGGGTAAATACGCACTGAACATCGAGTTTACCGGACATCTGCGGGAACAGGCGCAGGGATTGTTTTACGTTCGCTACCCGACCGATTCGGGCAAAAAGTTGATGCTCTGCACCCAGATGGAGGCGACGGATGCACGGCGCATGTTTCCGTGCTGGGACGAGCCGGTTTTCCGAGCCGCTTTCGAGCCGACAGTCGTGGTTCCTGAAAAGCACCTCACGCTGTCGAACATGCCTATCAAAGGACAAAAACCGCTCGGTGCCGGTCTGAAGGAGGTCCACTTCGAGCCAACTCCTCCCATGGCCAGCTACCTGGTCGTTTTGGTATCGGGCGAGTTGGAATCAATCGAAGATTCTTTGGATGGTATTCAAATGCGGATTGTGACAACTGAAGGCAATAAGGAGAAAGCCCGTTACGCGCTGGCGGAGTCCAAAAAAATTCTCGGTTATTACAATGAGTACTTCGGCGTGAAATTCCCTTTGCCGAAACTCGACCAAATCGCCGTGCCGGGTGGTTTCGGCGGTGCCATGGAGAATTGGGGAGGCATCGTTTATAACGAATCCCTCCTTTTGTTCGATCCAAAGAACAGCTCCTTGCAGACCAGACAAGCGGTTTTCGGAGTCATGGCGCATGAGATAGCACATCAATGGTTCGGCGACCTCGTGACGACGGCCTGGTGGGACAATCTCTGGCTCAATGAGGGGTTCGCGTCCTGGATGGGAACCAAATGCACAGACCATTTTAATCCCGAGTGGCAGGTGTGGTTGGGCGCCGGCAACGAAAAATCCGGCGTGATGCGCCGGGACAGCCTGCGGACGACCCACCCGATTCTCCAGCCGGTGACCAATGAAAACCAGGCGAACGACGCTTTTGACGACATTACCTACGTGAAGGGGCAGTCGTTTTTACGAATGCTCGAGAATTACCTGGGAGAAAACGCCTTCCGCGAGGGAATGCGGATTTACATGGCACAGCATCGATTCTCGAGCACGACCACCGCCGATCTTTGGGCGGCCTTGGACAAAGCCTCCGGCAAACCCGTGAGCGCATTCTCCGCCGGTTGGACGGAACAGCCAGGACTGCCGGTGGTGAGCGTTAGCAGCGAGTGCAAGGATGGGAAACAAGTCGTGCATTTGGAACAGGAACGATTCACCGTTCAGGATCCCCAGGCAAAGCCCTTGCAATGGCTGGTGCCGGTTGCTTTGGCGGATGTCTTGCAGCCGGAGAGCATGCGTGTCGAGCTTTTGCAGGGCAAATCAACGAACGTCACCTTCCCGAGTTGCGACAGTGTGGTGAAGGCAAATTTCGGGGACGCCGGTTACTACCGCACCTCCTACACTCCCTCGATGCTGGCAAAGCTGGCCAGTCGCATGAGTTCGCTTTCACCGGAGGACCGGCTGAACATTCTGGGCGACACCTGGGCCATGGTCATGGCCCAGCGAGCCAGTGCCACGAGCTATTTGGATCTGGTCACGTCTTTGGGCGGCGAAAAAACGGCTGCCATCTGGCATGAAGTATTGGGCAGTATTGCCTACATTGATCGACTTGAGCGGGGAAGACCCGAACGCGTCGCCTACCGCGAACGCATGATTGAATTGCTGCGTCCGCAACTGGAGCGGCTCGGTTGGGAGCCGCGGGCGGAAGAGCCGGCACCCGATACCCTCTTGCGCGGGAGCGTGATTCGCCTCCTGGGAATTTTTGGAGATAAGGAAGTCATCGCCTCAGCGCGGCAACGATTCCAGAAATTTGTTGAGCACCCCGAGAGCCTGGCGCCGAATCTGCGCCCGGCTGTCATCAGCATTGTGGGACGGTACAGCGATCGCGCGACCTACGATCAACTGCACAAATTAGCGCTGGCGGCCAAAGCGACCGAAGAGCGGCAACGGTATTACAGCGCCCTCGCTTCGGCGCAGGATCCTGCTTTGGCGGCCATGACACTCCCCATCTCCTTGAGCGATGAAACCGTGCCGCAGGAAGCCATTTCGCTGGTGCCGGGCGTCGCTCACGCAGGTGAGCACCCGGATTTGGCCTGGAAGTTCGCCAAAGAACACATGACCCAGCTCCTGGCACGCACGGAGGAATACTCTCGGAACGGTTATGTGCCGGGAATCCTGAGCGCGTTCAATGATGCAACGCACGCCGATGAACTTGAGCAATATGTTCGAGAAAATATGCCGAATGCCCTGACCAAAGCGAAAGAGGCCGCTGAAGGCATACGTCTTGCCGCCGCGGTCGCACAGCGGGAATTGCCCGGAATCGATAAGTGGGTCGCGGCGCAAAGGCATCCGGTGCAGTAGAAAAGTAGCTCAAATCAACTTCGCCTTGTCCAGCGCCGCCACCATTTGCTTGCCGTTGGTTTTAAGTTTCAGCTCCTTCGCCAGCGCGTCCAGGTTTCTTTCGATCGCGGCCCGGGTGCCAACCAAAGCTTTCGCCAGCTTTGGTTCCGCTTTGGAATCAAGGTCGAGCGTGCTGAGTGCTTTCTTCACGTCAATCGGCTCAATTTTGAATTCCTTGACGAACTTCGCCTGTTTATCGAGTTGCTCCAGATAGACTTTCGCTCCCGCGTGCTCGCTAAGGGCATTCTGCGCGCCTTTTTTGAGCTGAGCAATATCGTCGGCCTCAAACCCGTCGCTGCCCACTTTCTCGATGAACTCCTTGAGCTGACTTTCGTGGGAATCGAACGTGAGACTTTTGGCATCGACTCCCAGTGACTCGATTGCTTTCTGGGCGTCCGCCAGGCCCTTGGCATCGCGGCCGTCAAAGGCGGTCTGCGCTTTGGTGGCGATCTGATCGGATTTTGTGAACGTCTCCTTGAGGTCCTTTTTTTCGTCGTTCACCCATTTGGTTAGTTCCGCCAGTTGCTGATACGCCTTATCCACCGATCCCTGCAGTGCCGTCAGCGCTTTTTCCGCCTGCTCCTGGAACTTTCCGCCCTGTTGGAATTGCTTGGTCAGGCTGGATTGGGCATCGGAAATCTTCGCAGTGAGTTTTTCCAAATCCTGGAGATGCGCGGAAACAAATTCTTCATCGTCCCGCTCGATGTCACCAAGCTTAATCAACGCGCTTCGGGTGTCATCCAGGCTGTTCTCGATGTCCTTGAGCGTCGCCTTCAGCGTGGCGAGGTAGAGCTCGATCTTCGGGCCGTCCTTGTCCTTGATCGCCTGCGGCAGGCTGGACGAAATCTCGAGATCAAAGCGGGGATTGATCTTCTTCTGCGCCTTCATGATGAGGTCGGTCTTCACCACCACATCCTTGAAGTTTTTGAGGGTTTGCGGGTTCGCCATAGTATGGAAAGAGATGGAAGTGGTTCAGTCCGCAAGACACGCACGCTGCTTGCGCCGGAGTAGAACGACTCTCGATTCGTTCCGGGTCATGGCGCGAATCTACGGGCCGCAATGCACCTGTCAAGAAAACCAATTCTACAAGCGATGGGGCTCAGGATACCATTGGGCGCAGATTAAGCTGGCTGACCTAAGTATAAATCTGTTTGGGTCTGCCGGCGCAGTTAAGCAAATCTGTCTAGGCAGTTCTTTCCAATTGCGCTTCCAGTTCGGCAATCCGTTTGCGCAGCGGTAGAACCGCCTTATCTACCTCGGCTGCCGTGTAACGAGGCGTGATGTATTTGGGGCAGTTCCAATCAAACGAAACCACTTCAATCAGAAACACCCGTTCGACAATGGGCTGAACCTCCGGCGTGGAAAACTTCTTCACCAGTTCAGGATGTTCACGCGCATCCTCGACCCGCGCCCGGCCCATAATTTTGAGACGCGCGCGCTGCGGATAATCCATCAGGAACAGCAGGACGCGATCGTTCACCGCCAGATTGCCGGTGGATAACAACTGCCGGTTGCCCTTGTAATCGGCAAATGCCAGCGAGGTCGGGCTGGTGGCATGGAGGAAGCCGGGCTGGCCGCCGCGATGCTGCATATAAGGCCAACCGGATTCACTCACCGTGGCCAGATAAAAACTGTCACGTGAATGGACGAAATCGATTTCCTCCTCCGTCAATGCGTCCCGTTCCGGAGCGCCCGCGATCTGCTGCGAACGTCCGAAGTAATGCGCCTGTGCATGTTGCACTGAATCGGTAAAGGCAATCTCAAGAAATTTTTCGGCCATGATCGGTTAATTGATGTAAGAGACCATTTTTGTCACTTGATTCCACACTATCGTGATTTATTCTCTTTAACACTAAGCAAATCCGGTGGTTCCAAATTGCATTTATGAAATGCGCTTTAAGGCATTGCGGATCTTGCTTTTCCCAGTTCTCTCTTCTCCGGCAAACCCCGCTACGGGGTTTCCTGTTTATAGAACACGTTCTTCCCCTTCGACCCCAACCCCGTTAGGTGGAGCACTCGGTGAGCATCCGGTAGCGCTCTGCACTGGACGCCCGGACGGCGCTTTGTTTGAATATCGAGCGTAGCAGGCCGGGCGCCAGTGAGCCCGAGCGCTAGCCAATGGGAGCATGCGACAAGTCATCGGATCAGCAGTCCAGATATTCCGCGCCAACCCGGAGACCCCGGACGATGCAATTCTAGAGAAAGTCATTGCCACCGGCGTTGACCGTGCCTTGGCTGCACAAATAGTCGCATTGCTACCTATCGCCTATGGCAGAATGGTGTTTTCCAACGACAGCGTGCCCTTTTCCGATTACTATATCTGCCTGCGGGAGAATGGAAAACCCGGGCGTACGGGCAGGCTTGCTCGTCTCCCAGTTTGGCCAGCCGCCCTCGACTTTGCTGCTCACGATGGAGATCCGCCGTTCCCGATTGCCTCCCGAAGTCCCGAACTCCGCGTTGCCAACGAGGCGCTTAAGGACGGCAAAAAGCTCCAGAGTTTGGTCTGGAGCCCGCCTGTGTTTTTGTGGCCAATCGACTCATACCGTGACTCAAAGAAGCTTTGGTGGCAGTTTTGGAAGACGTAAGTATGGAAGCGATTTCGCCTAAGAAAAGTGCTGCAGGCAAGCGCGGGATTCACGTTTTGTTCCGTGCGATTGGCATTTTAGCGGAGCCTCAGGTTCCCGCAAAGGTCGTGAAAGCTGCAAATAAATGAAGGTTACTGGCAGAGGGTTTACGATCAGTTCAGTTGTCGTAATTGGAATAGCGGTCGCGACCGCATTCCTATGGTCTCGCTCACAATCCCAAACTCTAAATGGCCTTCGTATTGATCTTGTAGACGAAACCCGGGGACTTCCTCAAGCCAATGTCGTTCCTGATAACTATCCACGAAGTTGGTTTAGCCCTCACACAGCGAAGTTCCACATGAGTTCTACTCAAGCCGCTCCAATTTTTGTCCTCTCGACGGGAGTGCAGATCCGTACCGATTCAGGCTGGAAGCCGTTTTCCGAACAACCACGCAATGAGATCTGGCGATTTAAGCCGGGATGTCCTCAGGAATTTTTCGTGGACTCGCCGCAGCAAGAAAAATGGCGAGCTTACGTCCGTTTCGGCAAAGAGATGAGAGGTCCGCAGTTGTGGTATTGGCAGTCACGAGGAGTTTGGCAGGATCGGAGCTTCACCAATTGGACGGGCAGAGCTTGGGGCGGTGGTCGATTCGCTGGCGAGAATAAGTTGTGTAGCGAAGTGTTTTCAGAATGATGCCTACCGAGGTCACTACGCTCGACGCGGCGTTGTCGCTCCGGTTACATTCTGAACGTCACTGGCGCCGCGCGAGTGAATTGAGATGTTAGACCGCAAACATGAAAGCGCTCGCCTTAATTACTATTTTGTTAATTTTTGGATTTTTTGGTTCACGCTCAGGGGCAGGTAATCCGCTGTGTGAAACTGCTCATTTGTGGAAATGTTCTCGTGCGTCTCAGTTCGGCCATTTGCCTTGCAGCGCCGGATTAAGAAGTCCCGCCTGCTAATCCAAAGAGTCGCCGGGTGCGCGGGTGTTGTCCGTGCTACTACATAACAACTCTCCTCGCCGACTATTTCATCAGATTTTCGGAGCAATTCAGCATCCGGGCCCAGCTTGAAAGATGTGAATGGGTTGCCCCACTGGAGAAGGAAATATACCGCAGGTATGCTGGTTTCGGCCGCCACGCTGATGAGATTGCCGGCCAAGTCCATGTCGTGAAAGATCGTCGGCTCTCCCATTTGGTTGCAGTGTTCCAACCCATCGCACCAAAAGCGATTGGTGCGGGAGAACGGATGGGGCGCGGTGATCACCTCGACTCGGTAGCAATTACGTGGCCCGAACAACTCACTGAAAGTATTAGTCCAAGCATCTTCCTGATATTGATGCACAGTCCATCCGGTGTCTCGGTAGCTCGAGATTGATGCATAAGCCAGCCGAACTCTGTCCAGGATGTCGCTGGCAGACAGATTTCTTGCGTTGTCGTAGATTTTTATCGCATCCTGCGCTCGCAATCCCACGACGTTCTCAGGGCCAGCGAGGACGATAAGGCCGGCAATGAACATTTGACAGAATTCCTTTGGTATTTTCATTATGATTTATCGTCTGGTTGCGTTCTTCTCCCGCCGAACGCCGATGGCAATTGATCTGGAACAGGACGTCATCGCCGGGTTCGGTGGATATGGTTGTTGGTCTTTAACCATGTGAGTTCGCAACCGCTCAGCAAACTGCTCTCTGTCCCTGGTCCTGGTGTTTATCACATCCAGGTGGTGCCTGATTTCGTGCATCAGCACATCCCTGAGGTAAAACCGATGCAACCATGCAAGACGGCGTTTCCAAAAGGATAGGGCGTGAAGAAATACGCAGCCCCTCCAGTAATGACCTAAACTTATTTTCGGAATAGCTGTTGGAACGGGACCCAGACCCGTTGTTGTGCGTGCTCATGGCCTCGTCCAACGTTCGTGCTTACTCGGGCCGGGCCAGTGACGCCCGAGACGAAAACTGCGCGTGCGCCCGGCATCGAGTGCAGCACGGTTGTTAGCGATTGACGCGGTCATTGCGTGGTATTCTTGTGACGCCGTGCCTCCTCGATCCGAACCTTGAATTTGTCTTGAAGGACTGGGTCTTCCACTCGCGGCGTGAATTGATTCGTCCAGGTATACATGTTCGCGTCGGCTCCGCTGGCTTCATCGTGAAAGCGCCAATCGACAATGGTCTGCTGCATCTTCGCATCAAAAAGACCCTTTGGCGCCTCCACCTCGCGAATGGCTTTCAAGGTTCCACTGCCCTGCTTGAACCATCCTTCATTTTGCAAGAAGTCGCGGCCCTTTTGGAAAAACTCGAACCTCAGCGGGAATGTACGACCGATACAATTAGTGGTTGCCGTAACAGCGTAATGAAAGGTGAGAGCGCCTTCTGTTACATTTGTCACGGCCTGCCGCATCCATTTCAGGTAACGAACACCCCAGCCCTGGTAGAACCCCTCAACCGAAGATAGATAATGCTCCCTGGACATAAAGAGATCGACAGAATGCGGTAAACCGAAGTCATCAGGAAACACCTCCGTCTGGTCGGTGTAGGCATAACGATCTGGCGTATGCCGCAGGTCCTCGCAAGCCAGAGGGACGAGTCGGCCCTCGCGCTGAAGATAGGAGCCAGAGCAGAACGCTAGCCATGCAATATTAACCACTGGATCACCGAGCGGATGTCCATCCGATGAGGCCCAAATGTTTATGGTAAGATTAGACTCGGCCGTTTTAAAAGGGGCTGTAGCCAATCCACCCGCTCTTCTCAGCTTGTCTTGGACGTCCTGTGGTAACGGCTGCGTGATCTGCAGGCTCTCATAGATGTTCGTGCCGTCGAAGAACCATTTGTTCAAGCCGCCCTGGGACCAATCATGTTCGATTCGCCAATTGTTAGTCCCGGTGATGCAAACCAGCGAGATTTTATTGGGCGTTGAGCTTGCCTCTGTGTTTGTTTGGCCGGAACGGTAGCTAATCAGTTGGATCTCGGCCGAGAGTTCCGCGAATTGGGCCCTGACGAGCTGAGTGGAAGCCGATAGGCAGAGCAGCAGCACGAATCCTCCTGCCTGATTGATAGAGGATTTTCTCATAAGGGAGTGCGCACGAATCGCGGTTAACTACTGATAGGCCTCATATTTAACGCAATGTAAGACGTCATAAGAAGAATATTTCTTGCCAAAAAGGGTGTCCGCAGGTTTTCAGGCGGAATGGGCGCTCCGGCACATCTGGTCCCAAGTTCCTGTTGGGCCAGGGTGGCGAATCGCTTTAGCGCCGGATCTAAACATAAATCAGCCGTAGCAAGTCAGCGCGCGGTCGAAAAGAATCAATTCTCAATCTCGGCTTCTCTCTGCGCTGGCGTTGGCAGTTGGGGAGCCTCACCGGGTCGAGTGTCAATTATCCTGCCGGAGGTGCTCTCAAGGAGTTCCCAATGGCCATCCCGCTCCGGGCGATATTCCGCGACCACAAAACGCAGCGGAAAATTCCAACCGAGAACATTCGTAGACTCCAAAACGCGGTATCGGCACATGGGCTGATTCGTTGCGGTCATAAAATCAACCGCTCTGGGCAATCCAAGATTATCCTCAAACAGCGTGGTATCATCGGTATGACGTATGTAATAGTCCCGCACGTCGTGCGTCGGCAAAGGGAGATGCCCTGGCTTCACTTTAAGGTAGGGTGCGGAGCAGAATGCCAGCCAGGGAATGTTCACGAAGGCTGCGGAATCAAGCAACCTTCCAGCGCCTCTTGCGGGGCCCAACGGTGGCAGTCCGATGCCAAATTCATTGGTCATGGAATAGCCTTTTCCCAGAACAGTCTCGGGGTGGCTTTTTTTGTAGAGTTCCTTGCGATCGGAAGGGTAATCGGTAAGAACCGTGTAAGCCACCACGTTAGAACCATTAAATAGCCACGCATGCCTCGCGGGGGCAAACTCGCCTTCCATGAGCCACGAGTTAGTCCCCACCACACACCGGGTCCGCCAGGTTTTCAATACCGCGGATGGCGGTGCGTTCGTGCCGCCGTGATTCCAGCGGACCATCTCAAACTCAGCAGTAACGTCGACAAATTGAGCGGCACCGGCATTGGCCAGAAACAGGAATAAACAAAAGGCGAGAACTGCGAGCCGAGAGCGCCGTGATAAGTCGGTCATAATTTTAATAATCCCATGTTGGCTGCGAAGCGAAATAATCCCGGGAAAAGCTGCAGGTAAGATAGCATCCGCAAAACGTTTTGGCCTGTCGTCAGTTCTAATCTCAACAATGCTCCGTTACGCAAGCAGCGCAATCCCGCTACAGCATTCGAAATGAGTTGAAGAAAAGCGTTGTTTCGCTCGCAACGTCGGTCCCCCAAAGTTGATCCGAAGGCGAGGGTCTTCAGCAAAAGGTCGCTGCTTTTGGCATGTCTGTCCCCGCGGGATTAGGATTCTCCCTCACGGTTTTGTGGTTGGTCGGTTATCAGGCGGCGGATTAACCCCAATCGGTGACAAGTCGTTCTACGTGGACTCTTTTTAGCCAGGCCGGAACAAATTTGCCGCGCTTGTATGGCAAATATAAAAGGTGGCGTCGCCAACCATCACGCTCATAATAGAGCACCACTCTCCATTTGTATGGAGTGGCTGGGTTGGGAAATTGAAGGACGTGGGTTTCGCCATTGATTAGAGGGAGATAACTTCCAAATGAGTGGCTTTTCAACAGAACCGGGCCACCGTTTTGCTGAATATCGTAACCAGGGCTACGAATAAAATTGAGGCCGCTGCGATTCGGCACTTTGAAGATAACACATTGATCACCCACCCAGTCGTTTGTAAACGCGGCAGAGGAAACCTTAAGTTTCGGAGCGGGCCTACCGGTCCGAGAAGCCAGCACTCCGAATAGCAGTAACAGGCATGCCCCGATAGCAACTATGAGTGGAGCTTTTCGCACAGCCGATGAACAATTGTGTTACTCGCATTGCCAACGATCAGGAATTCTTTCGGGTTTCCAGGCGCCACTGTTGCAGATTGAACACGGCTACGACCAATAAGAGCATTAGGACTACCCACAGCCCTGACTGCTCATAAGGCAACAAGCGTGCGTGGCTCTCGGCACTGGCGATGAGGCCGTGAACATCCGATATCCTGCCGGAATTCATGAGTCGGGAATATGCTTCTCCGCTCAAACCGGGCGGCCTGGAGGCGACATAAAACAACACCAACGCTGCGAAGCTCAGAAGAACGAGCGCAACATTGATCAGCTTACGTGCTTTGGATGGGTTCATAGTTTCATCCTAGGGTTGCGATAGACACCCGTCAACTTCCCCATGCTCTCGCGGTGCTCCCGAAGAATTGGAGCACGCCCCGGCTCGGCCGCTTCATTTCAAAATCCGATCTGTTGACGTTCTGGGAGGTCCTTTCGCGTGGTTAACTTTCCATCCTCAAAGTAAAGTTCCATCGTTATCTTCGCGAAGCCGCCGCTGGTGTTCGCAGCCGCCATAGGGAATACCTCCGCGTGAACAAACTTATCCTCATCGCTCAGAATTCTTGAGTCAACGCGGCGGAGCTCCGTTAAGACATCGTCCCTGGTCGCTCCCAACTCGATCTCCGGTATGCTATTTGTGTCAAGATAGCTCCAGCCGTACTGTTCGCTAAGGGAGGGACCGCGAAGCAGCCGAATCTCCTGGCGAAGTTTCTCGGTCTCTTTACGAAGCGCCTCAAGTTCGCCCTGGCTCTGGCGGAGCCTCGCAACTTCACCGCGAAGTCGCAGCAAATCTCTTGTAGGCTGATCCAGCCCAGCGCCGGCACGCTTGGTTTCCTCAGGCCCATTTGAAAGGGGGGCATGGTTCCCGACCAACCGCGTGGGTTGATCACGCTGTGATAGCAGTATTCGGTTCTCCTCCTCGAGTTTACTTTTGGACTGATGTTGAGCGATTATGAGAGCTGCCGCTGTGGCGGCTACGGCGCCCACGATGGATGCATTGAACTTGTTCATAGCCGATGTCTACGGTTTGACCAAACCCCGGACTTTGCCGAACTAATAGGCCTCATACTTAAGGCAATGTAAGGGGACAATATTTCTTGCCAAACAGCGTGTCCACAGGTTTTCCAGGCAACGTCCTTTGCTTTACGTCAATATCAGGTATACTACTTTTCAGCCCATCCGTTATGGACTCATCTGAAGCGTTTTTTCAGATCTTCGTGCCGATTCTCCTGATCGTTGGCATTGTTGCTTCAATCGCCGTCAGGTTCGTTGGCTCGATTTTTTCTCTGCGCATACGGAACTCAATCGCCCGACATCGGCTCGCCCACGTGTTGTGGCTGGTTGGCAGTGTGCTTGCCATCCTCATACTGGTCTGTTGGCTCTATCCGTTAGTGGCGAACCGGCCTCGCATGGCGGAGCAAGACGTGATTCGAGTCGCCAAAGCGGAGATGATGGCTCGATTCCCCCAATCTGTCGCTACGAACGAGCCTTACCACGCGGATTTTAGAGATGGCACTTGGTCGGTTTCGGGCACCGTGCCCGCTGGTATGCGCGGCGGTGGTGCTCCGGAGGCCAAGGTGCGAGATTCGGACGGAAAGGTTACAGACGTTCATTTGGCTAGGTAACAGAATGACGATGCCGAACATGGCGCACGCACTGGACGCGGCCATGGGGCTCAGTTTACATTGAAAGGCACTGGCGCGGCGCCACTGGTGAGGACTGTCCGGCATTGCACATGTGAACGTGTTTACTTATGAGAGGAGACGATTGTGGTATTGGCGGTTCATTCACGCCTGGAGCGTTCTCCGTCTGAGGCGTCGAGTCGTGCTCCTTTTGATCGGAATTGGGTTGCTGGTGGCCATCGCCGTTACGGTGAAAGCGCCTCGCGTCTATTCGAGCAGTATGCGCATCCACCTTCTTCTCAGTACCAATGCGTTCTATTGACCAAATCAAGCGGAATCAGTGAAGATCATTGCGGACAAGATTGACGAGGATCCAGGGCACGCGATTTCCCCTGCGGACATTCGTTTGATCTTTTGCTCTGTGCCGGCCGCCTGGTCCCAGCACGTAAAGGCAGTTAGATTGTCGTCGTCGCGTTCGGCGGCTTCGGTGGCGCTCTACGCCCATTCAAGAGACACACTGACCATTGCCTCTCGCAAGCATACCAAGGCAAGTACGTTGCACTCTGTGCTATGCGAATTGGCGGCGCACGCCCTGGGTTTCAAACGACGCACCTTTCAACACCTGCAGGCACGTTATCAAGCTCAGGTCGAGAGATTGGTTGCACCGCTGATGGATGAGTTGTTGCCAAAGCTTTCGATTGCTGCGGTGACCCCCAACGACGTGACTTAGGGAAGTATTTTGCAAACGCACCGTGAGTCCGAAGCCCATAGGCTACTTTGCGAAACGCACTATGAAGCGTCCAGACTGGCTCAAGGCGGCCAGGGTAGAGGAGGTGTGCAGCGTATCAACGTGTGTCTCGGAAGGCCCTGATGGATGGATTGACCAGTGGCGACACAACGAGATGTGGGTTTACGACACACCCGAATTGGCTTTGAGTGTTGTGCCTGATGGCGCACGCGGTGAGTTTGACCTTTACGCTTACCAAATGTTCCCCGTGCAGTTTACTGAGGGTCGGCAGGAGGCATTTGAGATTCCGCAGCTCCACGTCGCGGCTTTGGCGTCCTCTTTCGAGCGTCTTGGGCTCGATATCGTCAGCAGGAGTTACGGCAGCGCCTTCGAATGCTCGCCGCTTTCCTGCAATCACATGGCTGAGCACGTGGCCGTCAGCCGTTACTGTTTAGTTGACGACGCAGACAGCGCCTTCAGATTGGCCGCAGAGTTTGAGGCTGGCGATTGCGAGCCTGGGCCTTACTTTGTCGTCGAAGTTTGGAGACAAAAGCATGACCGTGCTGCCTCCACGCAGTAAGCAACGTATGGTAAGCAATTTGAGATTACTGTTCCCTGAAGAGAAATTGCCAGGTCGATTTCAGGCTGTGCATTCCTTCGAAGGAGATGATGACACAAAGGATCTAGCGGCTCTCCTCGGGAATAAGAAATGGTCTGAAATCACATACCTCGATTTTAAAAGAAAATATGCTGGTCCTGTATCGGAAGCCTTTTGTTATTTGACTGACGAGGGGAAACAATACTACATGCCGTCCTTCATAAGTATGGTCGTCGCCAATCGAGTTGAAACAGATGACCTACCCGAGGTTATGCTTTACGTTCTCTACAAAGATGCTTGCGAGAGGGGCACCCTGTTGAGCAAGTTTTCTTCGCCTCAAATTGAAGCAATTATCAGTTTTTTCGAGACTACACTCGAGCAGAACAGAACATTGACCCTTCGTTTGTCTAAACTTCGTGACTTCGTAAAATCCCGGAAAACTGTATCGCTGAATGCCCCGAGACGGTAGGAAAACACTTCTAGGTATTTAACGACTATAGAGTTTCTGCATGGTGGCAATTCGACCAGAGTGGTCACCTGACCAATGGTTTTCGTTTTGAAGCGCAACAATGCCTTATGATTTGCGCTCGTCCCTTGACCAAATCGGGAAAAGTGGGACTTTTTTCGGTGTGAGCCAGCTAATCGCAATCGACTTCAGCTTTCGCCCTGGCACTTCAGGCCAAACATACTTTTCGGCGACTTCTCGTTCATGAAAGCAGTCCGGTTATGGCTGTCGTATGTTTTCGAGCCGGTGGTGCGAGTCGCGCTGCACATTCTCCAGCGGCTCATGGGCCATTCCCGCCTCCGTATTGGGAAGTTGACGTTCTGGGGTGAACCAGGGTTCCTCGCAAGCTGCGAAATGGCGGTCGGTCGGCTGCAGGACCTTGACTCGGAGCTGCATGTTACCCTCACGCAGCGACTCAACCTCACGTTTTACCACAACGCGAAGCGTCTGGAGCAGGTATCTTCTCTCGGGCTCTTCAGTATTGACGATAGATATTTTGCCTGGCAGGCGGACGGCATAATCGCCCGGCTTGTGAATGCAGCACGCTTGGTCGCGTGTGAACAACCGAGAATCGTTACAAAGAAAGAGTTGCCAACAGTGAAAGCCCTGCGTGCGGCGGCGAGCGGAGCCACGGGCGATTGGCTTGCGGCACGGCGCTTTCCAGAGGCACTGGTGACCTGCTTCAAGGAACACAAACATATCTGATATGCCTAACTATAAAGAGGGCAATGGTGCTTAGAAAAACGAGGCTGGTTCTTGTTCTGGCGCTAGTTGCCATCTATGCGGCGCTTTGGCTAGAGACGGCGGTCCTCGGTTCGCCGGCAGTCAGGAATGCATTACTGTTTGGCGAGCTGAATTCCAGGCGGGCAGGCCGCCGCCTCCCCGATCAGTCTGATTGGTGCCGGGCGCGAGCTTACGCCCCATTCCTTGTGCATGTGAAATATCGGTTTGGGAATAAGCCTCTTAACTGTGGTGGCGGCAGTAAACTTTGTTTCTGGATGTTTGGTAGCATTGGGGAGATCTGGCAGGTTTCCAGTTGGGCATCATGATTCATTTTTGGCCGAACCATCGTTCATCGAAAAAATGAAGGTTAGGCCATACACCGTGCATGTGATCGTCGATCCGGAGTTTGGAGTGCGTCTCCGAGAGATTCCCATGGGCGAGCCGGTTTGGATTGCAGACACAGACATCAACCGCGCGGCATGCGAAACAATTAGAAGGGAGCGGAAGCCGCAGAGTCATGTTGTTGGCCTAACCTCCTTCAAAGTTGACAAGGCACTTGGGCCGGAGGATTGGCTGATCTCGGAGTTGGAGACGATTGAACTGCACCACGGGGAGTACTCTCGCGACCCTTCGTGGTCTCGAATCAATGTCATCGGCACGAGGTGGACTAAGCGGATTCAACGGGAGTTTGAACATTTGGGGTTCACGGCGCACGTCAACACGCATGAGGGGTTCGAGACGACAAATGAAGTGCGACAATTGTAGGACTGGCTTTTATGTTGGATATCATCACCCACAACATGGAGCAAGAGGGCGAGATCGTCTTTAAGCACACTCCGGATCCCGCATATCTGGCTGTTGTGGACGCTGCCTCTTATCAATTCTTTGCCGCACCCGGCCTCGAGTACGACGGGATGCTCACGCATCTCGGCAAGCAGATGGCGATGCGAACCTGCGTCGCTTGGGGTTGCCCGGAGAAGGAACTGACCATTCGCCTGGTTTTTACCCGAGATCACACAGCTCTCGAGTCCGTAACAAATTACGCCTCAGGTTTGCAGCGTTGGGTGCGGAGCGCGGGGCGTTTATACTTCAGCAGCCACGGGGAGCTTTACCATTGCGCCTGCCATCCTGACTGGAAGCCGTTTTCGGGGTCGAAATCGCCGGACACGTTAATTTCACATGAGCTAGTCGTTCCTGCTGGCATTTACTCAGTCATTGTGTTGCGGCACTTTCGTTGGTTTGAGGGCGACCAGGACGCTCCGCTGCTCGGTGATGGCACTCACTACACTATCATCCTTCGCCACTACCCAGACGAGTCGCATCTGCGGTTGTCGGCTCCGAGTTCTGTTCCGTGGACATAACACCAATTCATCACTAGCCGAGCGTTATGGAAAAGGATGACTCACAACCGAAGACCCAGCCGTCGGGCAGTCGGCCACCACCGCGACCTCCTTTTGGCCCGAATTGGGCTAGCCACAGACCAAAAAGTAAGTGGTTGTAAGTGGGGCTTGCCAATAAATTTTTGATTTTCGATTTTCGCAATTGAGAAAATGCAAATTTCGTCGTTTTGGTTTTTGGATTTTCACAAATTGGCTGTTTTGCCTGGAGGCAAGGGCATCAAGCCCGGCGAGACCCTTCCCCCCGGAAACCCTGAAAAAAGCCGGAGCGGCGGAGCAGATGCGTAATATCAAGGAGTTTCGCAAAAAATGCCGGAGCAGACCCGGAGCAGAGCCGGAGCGGCAGCGGCTGGGGATTCCAATCTAGCAGGTGCGCATCACCTAAAAGGGAGGGGAAAGTCGTTCATCTTCCAGCTAGCTTCATGTGACCATTTCGCTCTTGTCACTTACCAGGTCTTCGCCCGTGCCGAGCTTCTCCCTGCCGTTGAAGCAACCCTCAAAAACTATGAAAGATGGTCGCTCTGAATGCGCCGCTCACGCTCCAGAACGCCACGGGGTCGTTACTAACGACGCTGCTCTAATGCCGCGACTTGTCTTTGTTAACCAAACCTTGCCAAGGGAATCAGATTCTCCTATGAAGCGTTAAGCTGCCCAGTTTATGCGCGAGGTCATCATAAGCCTGTTTCTCGGTGCACTATTAGCGGGAACAGGGGTTTTCTTATACATGTCCAAGAAATCGGAGCAAGCTCTGGAGATCTTTGAGGGCGCCGAGTCCGCGCATGCCGAAAGCAGGGCAATGCAGGCTTATCAGCACGAGGACCACGCAATCGCTATCTGGGAGCTTCGTCACCTGGCCGACAGGCAGGCCGAGGAGGTTCGCAAGGAGCGGGTCTATACTAATGAAGCCAGAGCTGCGCTCCTCATGACGAGGGCGCGGCTCGCTAAGCTCTATCAAGAGCAGGGTAGAACGCATCCGCTCTTCGGTCTCGCGAAGCGCCTGTCCGTGCCATTCTGGGGACTCATCCGCATCTTCATCCCGCGCCAAATCCTCCCAAAGGGCGTGCATCGCCTTCAACTTCTCTTCACGCGACATCTGCTTCAGGTCCATCGCACTCATGTCCGAACGATACGGTTTTCAATATAGGGCGCAATGGCGTAGCCACGCAAACAGACTCGGGACGGCGCCACTGAAGCAGCGGGGTAAGGTAACAAACATCATTCATACTTAGGCAGCTGCTTGGCCCGGCTGTCGGTTTCGCGAAGGCGCTCCAAAAGACTGGCCAAGTTCGTAACTGTGGTATTTGTGCCCGGAAACGCACTGAGCATGGAAACCGCGATTTGAGCGTTCGTCTGCGCCTCGCTCTCTCTGGAGTTGAGCGAGTTCACGAATGGAATGACGCCAAATCGGAATTGCGCAAACGAGCAGGATGAGTAACCGGTCTGTCTACAAGGTATCATAAAGTTTTGTCTCATCACTTGCGCGGCTCGGCGGCCGGGTGTAGAACTTTGGCATAATAAAGCTATGAGCGATTCTAAGCAAAAGGATGGGCTCGCATTTTCGAGACGGACATTTCTAAAGAGCTTCAGCACTTCGGCCGCCGTCGCAGCCACCGCCCAAATTGAGGCCGTAGCTGCCGAAATCGAAAAGAGCAACGGTGAGAAGGTGCTCGGGCCGGGGACAGTCCCGGTCACCTTGGCGGTCAATGGCAAGGATCTTAAATTTCAATTGGAACCGCGCGTGACCTTGCTGGAGGCGTTGCGGAATCATGCGGATTTGACGGGCTCGAAAGAAGTTTGTGACCGGGGCACCTGCGGGGCGTGCACGGTGTTGTTGGATGGGGAACCGGTTTATTCCTGCTCCAAGCTCGCGATTGAAGCGCAGGGGCACAAAATCACGACCATCGAAGGATTGTCCGTGGACGGGAAACTGACGCCGGTGCAGCAGGCGTTTATCGAGCAGGACGCTTTGATGTGCGGATTTTGCACGCCGGGATTTGTCATGAGCGTGACGGCGTTGTTGAAGAAGAATCCGCATCCGACAGCGGAACAGGTGCGGCGGTCGTGCTCGGGAAATTTGTGCCGGTGCGGCACGTATCCGCGCATCATGCAGGCTGCCTTGAAAGGGGCAGGGGCGACGGTGGCAACCACAACCGAGGTGATATCCTATGCCAAGCTGGCCTGAAAAAAGAGAATATATCGGCTCGCACGCGAAGCGAGTGGATGGTCCGCAAAAGGTAACCGGCGCGGCGAAATACGCCTCCGACGTGCAACCGGATGGCTGGTTGTATGGAATGATTCTGCGCTCCAAATGGCCGAAGGCGAAGATCACCGCCATCAATCTGGACAAGGCGAAGAAAGTACCCGGGATTAAATCGGCCGTGCTGGTCAAAGAAGGCGAACGAACGGTTCGATATTACGGGGAAGAACTGGCGGCAGTGGCCGGAACTTCCAAGCAGGCTTGCCTGGACGCGTTGCGAGCGATCGAAGTCACGGCAGCGCCGCTGCCTTTTGTGGTGCGGGAGGAGGATGCGAAGGAAGATACTTCGCCCCGGGTGTGGGATGATGTGCCGAACCTTTCCAAACCGCGCGTAAAAGAAAAGGGTGAAGTCGACCAGGCCTTTACCGAATGTTCAGCCGTGGTGGAAGGCGCTTATACGACTCCCGTGCAATTGCATCAGCCGCTGGAGACGCACGGAAATACCATTGCGTGGAGTGATGAGGCTTTAACCTGTTGGGCCTCCACGCAGGGGATCACCAGTGTGCGGGATGGTTTGTCCGGCAGCTTGAATGTGCCGCAAAGCAAAGTGCGGGTGATTACGGATTTCATGGGCGGTGGATTCGGCTCCAAGTTCGGGCCGGGTGTGGAAGGCGGCCTGGCGGCGAAACTTTCGAAAGAAGCGGGCGCCCCGGTTAAACTGATGCTGACGCGGTTCGACGAATCGCTGGCGGTGGGAAATCGGCCCTCGAGTTTTCAGAAAATAAAGCTGGGCGCAAAAGCAGACGGCACGTTGCACGCCTTCCAACTGGAGTCGTATGGGAGCGCCGGCATTGGGAGTGGCGGCTCCAGTGAAGGGGGCGGTGGCGGAGCCGAGTTTCCGGCGCCGTATATCTATGACAAGATTCCGAATATCCGGGTGAAACAATCCGGCGTGAACATCAACGCCGGCTCAGCGCGGGCTTTCCGGGCTCCCGGGCATCCGACCGCTTCATTCGGGATGGAAGCGATAATGGATGAAATGGCCGTGAAGCTGGGAATGGATCCGCTGGAACTGCGCCTCAAGAATGATCCCTCGGAGGTGCGACGGAAGGAATATCAACTGGGTGCCGAACGGTTTGGTTGGAAAGAGAAATACAAGAAACCGGGCAGCGGTACGGGTCCAATCAAAACCGGGGTGGGCTGCGCCGGAGCGACGTGGGGAGGCGGAGGGCAAGGGACGAAAGCGGAGGCGCAAATTAATGCGGACGGGAGCATTGAGATTCGGTGTGGCACGCAGGACCTGGGAACGGGAACCAAGACTTTGATTGGGCTGATTGCAGCGGACATGCTTGGGCTGAAACCGGAACAGATCACGGTGCGAGTGGGGGATACGCGATATCCGCCTTCCGGTGGGAGCGGCGGTAGCACGACGGCGGCGTCGGTTTCGCCAGCGATCCACGATGTTTGCACGAAGGCATTGGAGGAGTTGCAGCAAAAGAGCGGGATGCCGGATGTGCGCGGAGCCAATTGGCTGGCCGCCTGTAAAAAGCTCGGAGTGGACCCGCTTACGGTTTCGGGGCAATGGCAGAAGGGGCTTTCGTCGAGCGGCGCCGGCGGGGTGCAATTTGCAGAGGTGGAAGTGGACACGGAGACGGGCTTCACGAAAGTAAAGAAGATCACTTGTGTTCAGGACGGTGGCTTAATTGTGAGCAAGCTTACCTGTGAAAGTCAGGTCAACGGCGGGATCCTGATGGGGATTGGCTACGCGCTGTATGAGGAGCGTTATATGGATCGCAATTCCGGGGTGGTGTTGAATCCGAATTTCGAGACTTACAAACTGCTGGGACTTTCGGACATTCCGGAGATCGACATCGTGCTGCTGGACATGCCGGAGCGCGGGGTGATTGGGATTGGCGAGCCGGTGACGATTCCCACGGCGGCGGCAGTGGCCAATGCGGTGGCGAATGCATTGGGTGTGCGAGTGAACAGCCTGCCGATTACGCCAGCCCGCGTGCTGGCCACGCTAGGGAAAGACGTGAGCGCAGGAGCAACCATCGGCAAACCAGAGGTATAACATGAAAGCTTTTCAATACGTCAATGCGGCATCTCCGGCGAGCGCGAAGGATTTAGTGGGGCAGGACGGCCGATACATCAGCGGGGGGATCGATCTGCTGGGGCAGATGAAGGAATATTTGGTTTCGCCGAAAGTGGTGGTGAATGTGAAGTCGCTGCCGGGCCTGAACGAAATAAAACCAGGAGAGCAGGTCTGGACGATTGGCACGAATGTAACGATCGCCGAACTGGAGGACCACCCGGGCATCAAGGAAACCTTTCCCGGGATACAGCAGGCGGCGGCGGAGGTGGGATCACGGCAGATTCGGAACGTGGCTACGGTGGGCGGCAACCTGGCGCAACATTCGCGCTGCTGGTATTTTCGGCATCGAGATGTGCTTTGCCTCAAGAAAGGCGGAGATACTTGTTACGCCCGGCATGGGGAAAACAAATATCACAGTTTATTTACCGGCAATACGTGCATCAGCCCAGTGGTTTCGAACCTGGCGATTGTCTTTGGGGCGCTGGACGCAATGGTCACGGTGCAGAAGGGCAGTGAGAGCAAGCGGATGAACATCGCGGATTTGTATGCGGAGGCGTGGCATAATCCCGAGGCCCACAATTCGCTGGAGCAAGGCGATCTGATTCTCAAAGTGGAGGTGCCGGTGCAAAAGATGAAGAGCGCCTATGTGCAGATGAGTGAGAAATCGGATTTTGATTGGGCATTGGTGAGCTGCGCGGCCGCCGCGAAAATGGAAGGGAAGAAAGTCAGCCAGGCGAGGGTAGTGCTGGGGGCCGTTTCGAACGTGCCTTACCAGGTGGATGCCGCCAATAAATTTTTGGAAGGCAAGGAACTTACGGATGAAAATCTGAACAAGGTGGCGGATTTGATACTCGAGAAGGCGCACGCGCATGCGCACAACGGTTACAAAGTCCCGATCGCGCGGGCACTGATCCGCCGTACACTGCTTAAACTCCAGGCATAAATATGAAGCCAGCTCACATTTGCCGACATTTGCGGACGAAGAAGATGTTCATTCCGGAGTTGGCGCACGAAGCGTTTCAGGAGAGCACGGAACCGGGGCATTCGTCACATTATTGGTGTAATTGCACGCTGACTGAAACCGGACCGGACGACCGTCCCGCGGGAACGGAACGTTGCCGCAAGGAGCGGAACTGCTTCGAAGATTGAAGGAGTGGTAGACGGCCGGCGTTTGGTTTCGGCGCGAATCCAGCAAGCGCAGCCGTGACATTCTGATCAAACTGAGGCGGATTCCTCAATTTTATCTAATCACCTGAGCTAGGCTACGTACGATAATGTTTTCACCGAAGAATGATTATGCGTTGCGACGTGTGTCACGAACGAGAGGCGACGATTCACACCACGTCCAATGCGGATGAAATCCAAAGGCATTTATGTAATAACTGCTTTGAGGCTTTCCGCCCGGCCGAGGCATGTAATTTTGCTGAAGCGTTGCAGACCGGTTGCCGTTATTGCGGTGGCGAGGCGTACGTCGGGGGATGTCATTTAATTGCCGGGGTTCAGAGCAAATGGAGCTCTATGTGCCAGTCATGCGCCGAGGAGTATTTTGGATTTCTGCGTCAGGCATGGCCTGGCTTCGGCGAGGGCTTAGTTACTGACGAATTTCTTTCCAAGTTTGCTGCCTCTGATCCAAATGCGGTTCTTATAGAGGTAGAAGCACACATGAAGAAGTGGGTGGCAGACAACAAATCACGAAAATGAATTCACGAAAAGCTCTCACTCAAGGTTATTGTAAGTTTTCAGGAGTGAGGCCGAAGGCCTGAACTCGGAGGTGAACTATGGAATTCAGAAATTTGGGTGGTTCAGGGCTGAAGGTTCCGGTGTTGAGCTATGGCACGGGAACATTCGGGGGACGAACGGAATTATTTAAGGCGTGGGGGAATACCGACACTAAAGAAGCCACCAGGCTGGTGGATATTTGTCTGGAGGCGGGGCTGAATATGTTCGATTCGGCGGACGTTTATTCGGAAGGGGCGGCTGAAGAGATTTTAGGGCAGGCGATTAAGGGACGGCGAGATAAAGTAATTATCGCAACCAAGGCCACGTTCCCGACTGGAGAAGGGCCGAATGAACTGGGTTCTTCGCGATTTCATTTAATGCGGGCAGTGGAGGCAAGTCTTCGCCGATTGGGAACGGACTATATCGATTTGTATCAGATGCACGGCTTCGATGCGACCACGCCGGTAGAGGAGACGTTGAACACGTTGGATGTCCTGGTTCGCAGCGGCAAGGTGCGTTATATCGGCTGCTCCAATTTTTCGGGCTGGCATTTGATGAAGTCGCTGGCGGTATCGGAAAAGTATGGGTTGAGGCGCTATGTGACGCACCAGGTTTACTATTCGCTCGTGGGGCGGGATTACGAATGGGAACTCATGCCGCTGGGACTGGACCAAAAAGTGGGCGCGTTAATTTGGAGTCCGCTGGGATGGGGCCGCCTGACAGGTAAACTGCGGCGAGGCGCGCCGAAGCCGCAAACGAGCCGGCTCAACGAAAAGGTGGCGCAGGAGAAAGGTCCGCAGGTACCGGAGGAGTATTTGTATAAGGTCGTCGATGCGCTGGACGCGGTCGCCAAAGAGACGACAAAGAGTGTGCCGCAAGTGGCGTTGAATTGGCTGTTGCAGCGGCCGACGGTGAGCAGTGTCATCATTGGCGCGCGGAACGAGGAGCAATTGCGGCAGAACCTGGGTGCGATTGGCTGGAACTTGACCGCCGAGCAGGTGGCGCGATTGGACGAGGCGAGCGCGAGTACGGTGGCTTACCCGTATTGGCATCAGCGCGGTTTTCCGGCGCTGGTGCCGCGGGTGGTTTGAGGATTGAGGCGGATTGGGGACTCGCGGGAGACCGTTCGCTCCGAGTTGCTTTTATTTAACGGATTTTTTGGCTTAACAAAGGCGGGCGCAGGGGCCTAAGGTGAGTCAATTCCTCATATCGTTATGAAGCGCGAAATCAGCCGGCGAAAATTTCTCCAATCGACTGCTGCAGTGGCGGGAAGCATAGCGACGATTGGGCCGGCGATGAGCCGGGCAGCGAATGCGGCGAATAACAAAGTTACTTTTGGGGTAATTGGGTGCAATGGCCGCGGCATGGACCACATTGCCGGGTTGCTGGCGGTGCCGGAGGTTGAGATTGCGTATGTGTGTGATGTGGACTCGCGGGCAAGAGAACGCGGAATTGAGGCGGTTGCGCGCAAACAAGGGACGAAGCCGAAAGGGGACCAAGATCTGCGTCGCATGCTGGAAGACCCCAGACTGGATGCCGTTTCCATTGCGGCGCCCGACCATTGGCATACGCCGGCAGCGGTAATGGCGTGCAAGGCGGGGAAGCACGTGTATGTGGAGAAACCGGGCAGCCACAATTTCCATGAGAGCGAGCTGATTGTGGCGGCGGCCCGGAAGCACAAGCGACTTGTGCAAATGGGAAATCAACGCCGGAGCTGGCCGTGGGTGGTGGAAACGTTGGAAAGTCTGCGCGCAGGCGAAATAGGAAAACTGTTTTTTGCACGCTGCTGGTATACGAATCATCGACCCACGATTGGCCGCGGCAAACCCGCGCCGGTCCCGGAGTGGCTGGATTATTCACTTTGGCAGGGACCGGCTCCGGAAAAACCGTTTCGGGATAACATCCTGCACTACAATTGGCATTGGTTCTGGAATTGGGGGACAGGTGAACTCGGGAATAATGGGGTGCATTCATTGGATTTGGCGCGATGGGGCTTGGGGGTGGATTTGCCGCGACGGGTCACGTGTTCGGGGGGGCGGTATCATTTCAAAGACGATTGGGAGACGCCGGACACGGCGGTGGCCACGTTTGATTTTGGCGAACAATACATCGTTTGGGAGGGGCAAAGCTGTGACCCACGTGGGTTTGAAGGCACGGGATTTGGTGTCAATTTTTATGGTGAGAACGGCACGCTGGCCATTGCCGGGAACAACAGCACTTTTTACGATTTGAACAACAAGGTGCTAAAGGAAATTAAAAGCACGCACGGTGGACCGTTCAATTCGGATGCGATTCATTTTGCAAACCTGGTGGAGGCGATTCGAGGAGGGGGCAAACCGCTCCGGGCGGAAATTGAAGAGGGCCAGAAAAGCACGAAACTCTGTCATCTTGGCAACATCGCCTTTCGCACCGATGGGGCGCTGCAATTTAATCCTCAGATCAGGAAGATTTTGGGCGAGAAGACGGCCGCGAATTTGATGAAGAGAGAATACCGCCGCGGATGGGAACCAACTGTTTGAAAGCGGCGCCGCTATGAGCAGCGAGCACTAAACCCGAGGAGCGGCCTAAATCTGAAGCATGCCAAGGAGATGGAAAATTGCCATCGGAACGGTCAGCAGCATCTGCGGGATCGTACTGATAGTGAATTTGCTGACGCCGCGCGAACCGCGAGCTGAAGGCAAACCGTTGAGCCGCTGGCTTGCCGATTTGGATGTTGGCAGCACGCAATCAAGGGAGCGCGCGGAAATTGCGTTGCGTGGGATGGGAACGAATGCCTTTCCCTGGCTGCGCGGGATGCTGCGAGCAAAGGAGCCATGGTGGAAAGGAGTGGTGCGCTCGTTTAACGCCCATCAGGACGCGATCCATATTCCGCTGCTGGCTACGAGCACAGTCCGTTATCGAGCGGTGCAGGGTTATCAGATTCTGAGCAGTGATGCGAAGGAGGATGTTTTGGAGCTGGCGCAGATGCTGGAAACGGAGACTGCACCGGAAGTTCGAGCCTGTACGGCGCTGGCGCTGGGCGCAATCGGGCGAGCGGCAGTGGCGGCAGAACCCGCGTTACTGAAAGCGGCGAGCGATCCAAATGAAGAAGTGCGCAGGAATGCCCGAGCAGCAATAATGAATGTGCGAATGTCGGTCCCAGACTTGCGCTAGCGCGCTACTGACCACGGGCTGGCAATTTGTAGCTCAGCTTGCGTTGTGCGCCGGCAGAATCAGCGACCGTAAGCGTAACGGAATCCTTTCCAGCACAGTGGGATCCGAAGCTTGGAATTCACGTGACTTGAAGTCGCGGC
>JADMIO011130882.1_pt1 | contig 35914 bp, 36 predicted proteins | sample 8958161 | NCBI WGS metagenome assembly JADMIO01 (sample SAMN16585339, study PRJNA669376) | soil metagenome | isolation source: Crop rotation soil | place: USA: Cullars Rotation, Alabama | collected 2011
ACCACGCCCCCTCGCGGCCGGGCCCACCGGTCCGCGCGACGGCCGGCTCGAGGTCGGGCGCCGTCCAGCCGCCAAGCGACGTGCGCACCGTCCGCAGCGCCGCCACTTCCTGACGGCACCGATCGCAGACCGCGACATGCGCGGAGAAGGCCGCGTAGGCCGGGTCGCCGCGATCTTCGTAGAGATACGAGACGATCGCGTGTTCGCGATCGCCGTCATACCGGCACATCGGCTCACTCATAACTTGCCCGTCCATTTTTGGCGAGCTCGCGGCGCAGCACCGTGAGCCCCTGATACAACCGCGTCTTCACGGTGCTCAACGGACATCCCAGGAGCTCGGCGATCTCCTGGAACGTCAGCCCGTGATACTCCTTCAACACGATCGCCGTTCGCTGATCCTCCGGCAGGCGGGCCATGGCCTGCTCGACCAGCCGCGTGAGGTCATGGCGCGCGACCAGATCCTCAATCGTCTCGGAGGGTTCAGCCGCAACCGCCAGATCCATCAGATCGACGTCGGCGGGGGCCTGCACGGTCGGCGCGCGGCGCTCGCGGCGCATCCAGTCGCGGCACAGGTTCAGCGCAATGCGGTACAGCCACGACGAGAACTTGGCCTGGCCGCGAAAACGGGGGAGTGCGCGAAACGCCCGGAGGAACGTCTCCTGGCAGACATCCCGCGCCTCGTCTTCACGCCCGATCGTCCGGTACGCAAGGGCATAGATCGGGCGTTCCCATCGCAGGATGAGCTGATTAAAGCTGTCCGCATCTCCTCCGATGGAGCGCGCGACGAGCTCTTCGTCGGTCGAAATCATGCGAGCGGACGTCCCTCGGATGATTAGACGGCAGGTGCCCGCTGGCGGTCGGGATGCCCTTAGTATACCGGCCGCATCGACGTAAATGTCTCCCCCCGGGCCACCTGGCTTGCCCGAATGTCGGGCCCCGCGGCTGGCGCCCGCCGGATCGCATACAATCCGCCCCGAGTCCCATCCGCTCACCCGACGGTATCAGGAACGAATGCCGCGAACGATCGAACGGACGCCTTCGGCGTCTCACCGGGCGAGCGCCGCGCCAGCACGCCGCCGCAGTGCCGCGACAGCTCCGCTCATTTCGCTCCTGGCGGACGGCGGCGATCGCAGCGTGCTGCTGCCGCGCCTTCACCAGCACGGCCTCGAGGTCACCGGCGGCAGCTGTTCCCTCCTGTTCGAGCTGAACCCGCGCACGGGCGCGCTGCACCCCACGTCGGCGTTCGGCCTCGATCGCCTCGCCGCCGGGCCATGGGAGCCTCAGCCGCCGGAAGCGGCGCTCGTCGCCGGCGCCTTCGACGCGCGCGCGCCGATCGTGGTCGCCGAAGCATGCCGCGACATCCCGGAGCTGGCCGCGCGGCTTCGAACCCCGGCCGCGCTCCTGCTGCCGCTCGTTCGCGCCAACGAGCGCGCCGACGAGCGCGCCGGCCTGCTGGCCATCGGGTTCGCGGGGACGCCCCCCGCGACCTTGCATGGCGACGTTCCGGCCATCGCCGACGCGTTTCTGGTCGCACTCGAGGTGTCGCAGCTGCGCGAGCGGGATCGCGTCCAGCGGGATCTTCGCCAGCAGCTCGAGGAGTTCGCCCATGCGATCGCCACGACCCTGCAGCTGTCGGCGGGACTCGGTTCATTCTGCCGCGGCGTCAATCAACTCTTCGGCGCGAACCGCACGTCGGTCTGGATCCACGACCGCCGCGGGCGGCGCCTCGTGCTGCACGCTTCGTCGGACCCCCAGGACGGACCGCACACCGAAGTGCCTGACGATCCCGACGGCTCGGCGGCCGCGGCGGCGATGCGCCGTCGCCGTGCCCTCGTCGAGCAGAGCGCCGGCGATCGCGGCGACGACGACGCGACCGTCGTCGTGACGGTGCCGCTCCGGGGATGCCGGCGGGCGCTCGGGGCGGTCGTGTTCGAGGGCGTCCGGCTCGATCCGGCCGGCGAGTTCGACGTCATCGATCGCGCCGAGGAGATCGGCCGCCGCCTTTCGACCGCGGTCGAGAACCTTCAGCTGATTGACGACGTGATGCGGTCGCGGCGGGAATTGGAGGACACGTTCAACTCCATTGCGCATCTGGTGGTCGTCGCCGATCAGGCCGGGCGGATCGTGCACGTGAACACCGCGTTCGCCCGGCGCGTCGGAGAACCGCGCGAGCGGCTGGTCGATCGACGCGTCGCCGATCTCGTCGGCCCGGAGCTCCGGGCGTGGCTGGCGCAGGTGGCGGCGCAGCCCGCACGCGAGGGGCAGCCGCGGGCGGCCCGGGAAATCACCGACCCGGTGCTGAAGGGAGCGTTTCTCGTGACGGTCACCGAGCTGCTGAACCCGGCGCGCGCGCGCGCGGGCAGCGTCATCGTCGCGCGCGATCTGACCTCGCAGACGCGGCTCGAAGTCGAGCGCGAAGAGCTCCGGCAGCGGCTGACGCAATCGGAAAAGCTCGCCGCGCTCGGCCAGATCGTCGCCGGCATCGCGCACGAGCTCAATAACCCGCTGCAGGGCGTGCTCGGGCACCTGGAGCTGCTGCGAGTGACCGGCGCCTTTCCCGCACAGCTGCGCCGCGAGGTTCGCACGATCTATCGCGAGGCGGACCGGGCCGCGAAGATCGTCCGCAACCTGCTCATCTTCGCCGGATCGCACCGCACGGCGCGCCGGCCGGTCAGCGTCCACCGCGTGCTCGAGAAGGTCGTGGCGCTGCGCGCCCGCTCGTGCCGTGGAGCGGGAATCGAAGTCGTGCGACACTATGGCCCGCAGCTGCCGAGGGTGCAGAGCGATCCCCTCCTGCTGCAGCAGGTGTTTCTCAATATGCTGATGAACGCCGAGCAGGCGATCCAGCTCCCGGGCGGCGGCGGACGCATTGAGATCAGCGCGGCCCTCGCGCCGTCGCGGCACTCGATCGTCGCGGTCATCCGCGACACCGGGCCGGGCATCCAGCCAGATGCGCTATCACGCGTGTTCGAGCCGTTCTTCACGACGAAAGAGGTCGGCAAGGGGACGGGGCTCGGGCTCGCCATCGCGTACGGCATCGTTCAGGACCACGGCGGCCACATCACGGCCGCCAATCACCCGGATGGAGGCGCTCAGTTCACGGTCGAATTGCCGGTGGCCGCGGCGGCCGCGCATCGCGCCGAAGCGAGTGCTGATTGATGATTGACGAAACGTTTCTCACGACCGAGGAAGTTCTCGAATACCTGCAGGTGAACCTCCGGACGGTCTATCGCCTGATCAAAGCGGGCAAGATTCCCGCGGTGCGCGTCGGCCGCCAGTGGCGATTCCGCAAGCGCGACATCGACGTGTGGCTCGACAGCCAGCGGCCCGGCTCCGGTCCTCGCCCCGCCGCCCCGCCGCCGCAGCCGGCGCGGCACGGCACCGGCCGCCCCCGCATTCTCGTGGTCGACGATGAAGCGAGCATTCGCGATCTGCTCGCGAAAACGCTGGCGCTCGCCGAATACGATGTCGATCTCGCGGCCGACGGCGGCGCCGCGCTCGAGCGAATCCGCATGTATCCGTACGACCTGCTGATTGCGGATCTGAAGATGCCGGGGATGGACGGGCTGACGGTCATCCGCGAGGCGCGGCGTTTCAGCTCGGACCTGCCGGTCATCATCATCACCGGGTTCTCCAGCGAAGCGAGCGCGATTGACGCGGTGAATCTCGGAGTCGCCGGCTATCTCACGAAGCCGTTCCGCGTCCCGCAGGTGCTCGCAGCGGCAGCCAAGGCCCTCGGCGAGTAGCGGCCGGGCCGGCTCGGCGTCGGCCGCGCCGGCTAGAAGTGCGTAACGGCGATCGTGTACGCGACTTGCCCGGCCTGGGCCGTCTGATCGCCGGACGTCACGAGAATGCAGCTTGCCCCCGCCGCTATCGTCGTGGTCAGTTGCGCCGGGCCGGCCTGTACGAAGAACGGCGTGCTGCCCGACGGCAAGACGCACGCGCCTCCACTCGGCGTTCCGATCTGGAGCCCGACGCTCACGGCCAGGTTGAGCGAGCCGTTCGCGAGTGTTTCGATGGCGGAGGTCAGCGCGACGAAGCCCATGCCCGACGCGGCAGAGTTGAACGTCACGAACGAACTCTGAACCGGCCCGCCCGGAATCGGCGCGGGCACCACACCGCTCAACTGCTCGGTGATCGTTGCGGCCGGCGCGGTCGCAGTCGTCGTCGAATTGTTACAGCCACCCGCCAACAGAACGAGCGCGGCGGCAAGGCCGCGCACACCGATGCTTCTCATCTCATCCTCGGCGATTCAGTCGAGCAGGCACGCCTGGCATCGGCGGTCCGCATCAGCCTAGCAGAAGTGCGCGCCAGCTCGACGCGAAAGTTTCGCGCGGGGCGGATAACACCCTGATTCGTTTAAACTTAAGAGGACGGTCAAAGCCCCACCCGATGATTCAGCTCTCGAACCTCACCAAATCCTTCGGCGATCGTGTGCTCTTCGATCACGTGACCTGGCAGATCACGGATCGCGAGCGCGTCGGCCTCTGCGGCCCGAACGGCGCCGGCAAGACCACCCTGCTCAAGATGATGGCGGGCCTCGATGAGCCCGATTCCGGCGCCGTGCTCAAGCCGTCGGCGCTGACGGTCGGGTACCTCCCGCAGGACGGCCTGTCGCACTCCGGACGGACGGTCTTCGAGGAGGCGTCGCTCGCCTTCAGCAGCCTGCTCGAGATGAAGGCCGAGATGCACGCGCTCGAGGATCGGCTCGGCGACGCGGCGATCGGCGCCGAGGAGCACGAGGCCATGCTCGTCCGCTACAGCGACCTGCAGGACCGTTTCCGGCTCTCCGACGGGTACTCGATGGAGCTGAAGACGGCGACCGTGCTCCAGGGGCTCGGCTTCGTGCCGGGCGATTTCACGCGGCCCACAGAAACCTTCTCGGGCGGCTGGCAGATGCGCATCGCGCTCGCGAAGCTGCTGCTCGGCCAGCCGAACCTGCTCCTGCTCGACGAGCCGACGAACCACCTCGATCTCGAGGCGCGCAACTGGCTCGAAGCGTATCTGAACGCCTACCCGCACGCGGTGATTCTCGTGTCGCACGACCGCTTCTTCCTCGATGCGGTCGTGACGCGAATTGCGGATCTCACGCTTCGGACGCTCACCGATTACGTGGGCAATTACAGCGACTACCTGGTCGAGCACGAGGCGCGAATCGAGGCGCTGCGCAAAGCCAAGCGCGAGCAGGACGAGGAAGTCGCGCGCGTGAAGATGTTCATCGACCGTTTCCGCTACCAGGCGACCAAGGCCGCGCAGGTGCAGAGCCGGATCAAGATGCTCGAGAAAGTGGTGCCGCTCGAGGTCCCGCCCGAACGCAAGCGCATCCACTTCGATTTCCCAAGCTGCGGGAAGAGCGGGCGGACGGTCCTCGAGCTGAAACACGCGCGCAAGGCGTACGGCGGCCGCGTGATCCTGTCCGGCGTCGACGTACATATCGAGCGCGGGGACCGGATCGCGCTCGTCGGACCGAACGGCACGGGCAAGTCGACGCTGATGCGGATGCTGTCAGGCGAAGAAGCCCCCGACTCGGGCGAGCGCGTCGAAGGCCACAACGTCGTCATGCAGTACTTCGCGCAGGACGAGGCGAACCGGATGGACCCCGCGCCGACCGTGTACGAGACGCTCGCGTCGGGATCGCCGCTGCACATGGTGCCGGCCATCCGGAACATTCTCGGCGGTTTCCTGTTCTCGGGCGACGACGTGCACAAGCGGGTGCGGGTGTTGTCGGGCGGCGAACGAACGCGCCTGGCGGTCGCGCGCATGCTGCTGCGTCCATCGAACCTGCTGCTGCTCGACGAGCCCACGAATCATCTGGACCTGGACTCGAAGGAAGTGCTGCTCGACGCGCTGGTCGATTACGGCGGCACGCTCGTCTTCGTTTCGCACGACCGGTATTTCGTCGAGCGGCTCGCGACGAAGATCATCGAGATCGGCGGCGGCGACGCGGTGGCGTACCCGGGGACGTACAAGGAATTCCTCTGGCGCAAGGAGCATCCGCACGAGGCGGCCGGTCTCACGTCGACCGGTGCCGCAAGGCCGGGGCGGTCCGAACGGATCCCGGCAAAACCTCAGGCCGCGGCCGCACCGGCGAGGTCCGCGATCAGACCCGCCCACGGCGCGGTCCCACCCCCCAAAGGCGCGCACGTCGACCACGCGGAGAAGAAAAAGCAGGACGCCGCCGCCCGAAAGCAGCAGCGGGCCGTGCAAGCGCGCCAGGCGCAGCTCGAAGCCCTCGAAAAACGCATCGCCGATTGCGAAACCGCCATTCGCGAGCTCGAGCAGCAGATGGCGTCGCCCGGGTTCTACGACGATCGGACCGCCTCGCAGCCCATCGTCGATCGACACCACGCGCTCATGTGGCAGGTCGGCGATCTGATGCACGAATGGGAAGCGCTGCAGGCGGCGGCCGATCTGGCCAGGACTGACGAAACTGTCGTCTGATTACAATTCTGTTATACTCCCGCCTCGCCCGACTGACCTAAGTTACTGAGTGGTCTCGTTTACGGGGCGGAACGACCGGATGCGCCCCGGGCATACGCTTTGCCCCTGGCTCATCCGAACTGACTGTACCCGTGCGCTCCGACATGTCCAAAACCTCCGCACGCCCGGCAACCCGACCCACGCGCCGGACCAGCCCTCGGACCGCGCCGAAGCGCCGGGCCGCAGCCGACGCGACCGGCGCCGAAGACCCGTTCTTCCGGCACATCGTCAGCAGCATGCGAAACGGCGTCATCGCGTTTTATCGCGACGGGCGGCTCGCCCTGATGAACGAGGAGGCGTACCGCATCTTCGCGCTGACCCGGCGTCCGGGCGACATCGGCCGTCCGTTCACGGAGGTGCTGCAGGAGCGGGCGGCGGTGATCCGCGTGCTGACGGGGGCGTTCGAGATGAGCCACCTGCCGAACCGCGCGGAGCTGCGCCTGAAGGATCTCGATCGCGTCATCGGCTACACGCTCTCGCAGGTGAAGGACGACCACGGCGCGCCGATCGGCGCCGTCATGTTCTTCAAGGACCTGACGCGCGTCGAGCAGATGGAGGAGCGCGAGCGGCTGCGCGATCGGCTCGCCTCGCTCGGCGAGATGGCCGCCGGCATCGCCCACGAACTGAAGAACCCCCTGGCCGGGATCGAGGTGATGGCCGGCCTGCTGCGGCGGCAGGTTCCGGACTCGCCGGCCGCGCAGTCGCTCCTCGCCGACATCATCAGCGAGGCGAAGCTGGCGAACGCGATCGTCGTCGAGATGGTCGAGTTCGTCCGTCCGGTGCGGCTGCAGGTCGAGCGGACGAGCCTGCATGACGTGCTGCACCAGGCGATCACGCTCGCCGAGTCGAAGGCGCCGCGCGGCGAGGTGTCGGTCGCGCTCGATCTCGCGCGCGAGCTGCCCGCGATCGACGGCGACCAGCACCAGCTCTGTCAGGTGTTCACGAACCTCGTGGCGAACGCGTTCGAGGCGCTCGACGGCGCCGGGCAGATCACGATTCGCGCCGTCCAGCGGACGTTCGACGACGAGCCGGCGGCGGCCAGCGCGCAGACGGCGGTGCCCATGGTCGTCATCGACGTCGTCGACAACGGGCCCGGCGTGCCCGCCGACCTGACGGATCGCATCTTCGATCCGTTCTTCACGACCAAGCCGCAGGGCTCGGGCCTCGGCCTGGCCATCGTCAGCAAGATCGTCGACGCCCACGACGGGCGGATCGACATCAGCAGCAGCGCGGCGGGCACGCGTTTCCGCGTCACCCTGCCGGTGGCGAGCGCCGCCGGCTGGTTCAAGTAAGACCGGCAGACCGAAAGGCAGATATGGGACGCATCCTCATCGCCGACGACCATGACGCGCTGCGCCGCGGACTCGCGCGCGGGCTCACCGAGGCCAAACACGACGTGGAAGAGGCGTCGAACGGCAACGCCGCCATCGCGCGGCTGCACGACAGCTACTTCGACGTGGTGCTGAGCGATCTGAAGATGGGCGGCAGCGACGGCATGGACGTCCTCCGCACCACGCGCGCGCTGCACCCGACGACGGCAGTGATTCTGATGACGGCGTTCGGGTCGGTGAACACCGCCGTCGAGGCGATGAAGATCGGGGCGTTCGACTACGTCCAGAAGCCGTTCGAAATCGAGGAGATGGAGGTCAAGATCGAGAAGGCGCTCGAGGTCCGGCGCGTCAAGAACGACCTCGAGTACCTGCGCGGCGCGCAGCAGGACATCTACGATTTCGACCGGATCGTCGGATCGAGCGCCGCCCTGCAGCGCGTGCTCGACGTCGTCAAGAAGGTCGCCAAGAGCAACACCACCGTGCTCATCCGCGGCGAAACCGGCACGGGCAAGGAGCTCATCGCCGGCGCGATCCACCACAACTCGCTGCGGACCTCGCGCAACTTCGTCAAGGTGAACTGCGCGGCGCTGCAGGAGAACCTGCTCGAGTCGGAGCTGTTCGGCCACGAGAAGGGGGCGTTCACGGGCGCCGACAAGCAGCGCATCGGGCGGTTCGAGCAGGCGGACGGCGGCTCGCTCTTTCTGGACGAGATCGGCGACATGAGCCCGAGCACGCAGGCCAAGATCCTGCGCGTCCTGCAGGAGCACGAGTTCGAGCGCCTGGGCGGCACGCGCACGCTGCGGGTGGACGTGCGGCTCATCACGGCCACCAACCGCGATCTCCCGGCCATGGTGCGGTCCGGCCACTTCCGGGAGGACCTCTACTACCGCCTGAACGTCGTCTCCATCGAGATGCCGCCGCTCCGCGAGCGCAAGGACGATATCGTGCCGCTCGCCAACACGTTCATCCGCCGGTTCTGCGGGGAGCTGAAGAAGAAGATCGAAGGCCTCGAGCCGGACGCGCAGCGGCTGCTGATGCGCTACAACTGGCCGGGCAACATCCGGGAGCTCGAGAACGCCATCGAGCGCGCGATGCTTCTCGCCGACGGCCGCGCGATTTCGACCGGCGATCTCCGGCTGGGCGAGGTCGCGATGCCCGGAGGGGCGCGCGACCAGGCGCCGGTGGTGAAGATTCCGCCGACCGGCATTCCGCTCGACGACATCGAGCGGCACGCGCTCGTCGAGGCGCTCAAGATGTCGAACTGGGTGCAGAAGGACGCCGCGGAGCTCCTGTCGATCAGTCCGCGCGTCATGAACTACAAGATCAAGACGCTCGGGATCGAGTTCCCCCGCGGCCGCCGCGCCGCGCCGCTCGCCGTGGACGAGACAGAAGTCGCATACTGAAATTACGGGGTTTCCTTTCCCGGCCCCTTCCCCGCCCGCGGGTGGGACTTGCGGTACACGTTCAGCAGCTGCGCGGCGTTCACGTGCGTGTAGCGCTCGGTGGTGCTCAGGCGCGCGTGGCCGAGCATCTCCTGGATGGCGCGCAGGTCGGCGCCGCGTTCCAGCAGGTGCGTGGCGAACGAGTGGCGCAGCGCGTGCGGGCTGATGCCGGTGCGCGCGCTTGACGCCGCGACGTACCGGCGCACGAGCCGATCGATGCTCCGCACGGTCAGGCGCCCGCCGCGGTAGTTCACAAACAGCGGGGCGCGCGCGCGGCCGCGCGGTCCACGAGCCGCCGCCGGCGCGGGGCGGACGGATCCGGTCGTCCCGGTCGAATGAACGATGAGCTCGCGGGCGTTCAGATACGCGCGCAGCGCGGCGGCGGCGCTCGTGTTGAAGGGCACGATTCGGGGCTTGCCGCCCTTCCCCATGACGCGCGCCATGCGCGACCCGAGATTCACGTCCTCGAGATCGAGCCCCGCGACCTCGCTCAGTCGCAGGCCCGAGGCGTAGAACAGCTCGAGGATCGCCCGGTCGCGGACCCCGAGCGGCGACGGGTCCGACGCCGCGTCGAGGAGCGCCGTCATCTCGTGCTCCGAGAGATGCGCGGGCATTCTCACGTCGCGCTTCGGCGTCTGCACGAGGGCGCCCGGGTCGTCGTCGATGAGCGCCTCCCGCTGCAGGTACCGCACGAACGTCCTCACGGCCGCGAGCTTGCGCGCGGCGGTCGCGCGCGACTGGCCCTGCCGGTGAAGCTCGCCGATGAACAGCCGGATGGCCTCGCGATCGAGCGCGGCCGGACCCAGGTCCGCCACCCGGACCGGCGGCACGCGCGACGCGGCGACGAACGCCAGGAGCTGCGACACGTCGCTCTCGTACGCGCGCACGGTATGCGCCGACGCGTTGCGGTTAAGACGCAGGTATTGAAGGAACCGCTTCAGATGATCGCGCATCGATCCAGGTCTGCAGGTCGGCGAGCGCACGCTCCGCCAGCGCAAGCTTCCGGGCCAGCTTGCTGCGCGGCGCCTGCGCGAGGGGCGCCATGATGCCGAACGTGATGTTCGACGGATCGTAGTGCGCTGGATTCGCGTGCGAGACGTAATAGGCCAGCGCGCCGATCGCGGTCGTGCGCGGAAGGGTGATCGGCGGCGCGCCCTTGGCCAGGCGCGCGGCGTTGAGCCCGGCGAGCAGCCCCGACGCCGCCGACTCGACGTAGCCTTCGACGCCCGACATCTGGCCGGCAAACAACACGTGCGGCGCGCGGCGCACCTGCCACGTGTCGGTCAGCACCGACGGTCCGTTCACGTACGTATTCCGGTGCACCATGCCGAAGCGGACGAACTCCGCCGCCTCGAGGCCGGGGATCAGACGGAGCACGCGGGCCTGCTCGCTCCATTTCAGCTGCGTCTGAAAGCCGACCAGGCTGAAGTGATCCCCCGCGAGATTGTCCTGACGCAGCTGCACCGCCGCGTACGGCGATCGCCCGGTCCGCGGATCGGTAAGGCCGACCGGCTTCATCGGCCCGAACCGCAGCGTGTCGACGCCGCGATGCGCCATCACCTCGATCGGCAGGCAGCCTTCGAAGAACTTCTCGCGATCGAAGTCGTGCACGGTGGCCGACTCCGCGTGAACCAGCGCGTCGTAGAACCGCGCGTACTCGTCTCGATCGAGCGGGCAATTCAGATAATCGCCCTCCCCGTCGTCCACCCCGCACGCCGGACCATCCTCCGCCGCGGCGAATGGTTCGTCCCCGGCCTCCCCGGGCCGACGCCGCACGCTCCGGTTCCACCGCGAGGCGCGGAACACCTTCGAGCGGTCGATGCTCTCCGCGAGAACAATCGGACTGATCGCGTCGTAGAAATACAGGTGGTCGGAACCGACGAGGCGCGCGATGTCGGCGGTCAGCGCCTCGGAGGTGAGCGGGCCGGTCGCGACGATGACCGGTTCGAGCGGCGTCGCATCGGGGATCGACGTGACTTCCTCACGGACGATGGTGACGAGGGGATGCTGGTCGAGCGCCGACGTGACGCGGGACGCGAACTGGTCGCGGTCGACCGCCAGGGCGGCCCCGGCCGGGACGCGGCTCGCGTCGGCCGCGCGGATGACGAGCGACCCGAGCCGCCGCATCTCCTCCTTCAGAAGGCCCACCGCGTTATCGAGCTTGTCGCCGCGGAGGGAATTGCTGCACACGAGCTCGGCGAGCCGATCCGTCTTGTGAACGGCCGTCGGCACGACCGGCCGCATCTCGTACAGCGTGACCCGCACGCCGGCCGCCGCGGCCTGCCAGGCCGCCTCGGATCCGGCGAGCCCTCCGCCGACGATCCGGATCATCAGCTGGCGCGCTTGCGGACGCCGCGTCCGCGCGTCTTCGCGCCAGGTGCGGCCGACCTCGCAGCCGGCGTCCCGGCGTTCTCGGCCGGCGCGGCTTTGCGGCGGCGTCCACCCTGGGCGCCTGCGGCGGCGCGCGTGCGCCGGCGCGGCGACGGCGGCGCGCCGCGGCGCGCTTCGAGCAGCGCGCGCGCCTCGTCGAGCGACAGCGTCGCCGGATCGGTCGTCTTGGGAATGGACGCATTCAGCTCGCCGTCGGTCACGTAGGGGCCGTAGCGGCCTTCGAGCACCTGGAGCGGCTGGCCGCCGTCGGGGACGTCGATCGTCCGCATGACCCGTTTGGCGGGCTGACGCCGCGAGCGTTTCGGCGCGTTGAACAGCTCGATGGCGCGCGCCAGATCGACCGTGAACAGATCGTCGGTCGGCTCCAGCGAACGAAAGTCGTCGCCGTGCTTCACGTAGGGTCCGAAGCGGCCCAGACCGGCCACGATCGGCTCGCCGGACTCGGGATGCGGTCCGAGCTCGCGCGGCAGCTCGAGGAGCTGGAGCGCATCCGCCAGCGTCACCGTCGACTCGGTGAGGCCGCCGGTGAGCGACGAGCGCTTCGGCTTTTGCTTGACGCCCTTGTCCGGCGTCTCGCCAAGCTGCACGTAGGCGCCGAATCGCCCGTTGATCGCGTACACGTTCATGCCGGTTTTGGGATCGACGCCGAGCAGCCGGGGGCCTTCGGCCTTGGCGCGCACCAGGCTCATGGCCTTTTCCACGGTGAGATCGGCCGGAGCGATCGTCGGCGGCAGCCCCGCCGTCCTGCCGGGTCCGCCCTCGCCGACCTGCAGAAACGGACCGTAGCGCCCGATGCGGACGCGGATCATCGCGCCGCTCCCGGGATCCTCGCCGACGTCGATGAGCGGGTAATCGGCGCGTTCTTCCGCCTGCTTCACCGCCTCTTCGAGGCCGCGGTGGTGCGCGTCCCCGCGATAGAATTGGCGGATGAAGTCGAGCCACTCGCGCTCGCCCCGCGAAATCTGGTCGAGGTCCTCCTCCATTTCCGCCGTGAACGCGACGTCGACCAGGTCGCCGAAGTGATCGCGAAGCAGGCGCGTCACGGCGAACGCGGTAAAGCTCGGGACGAGCGCCTTGCCCTGGCGGAATACGTAACCGCGCCGCTCGATGGTGCCGATGGTCGCCGCGAAGGTCGATGGGCGGCCGACGCCGATCCGCTCGAGCTCCTTGATGAGCGACGCTTCGGTGTACCGCGCCGGCGGCGTCGTTTCGTGGCCCTTCGCGGCGAGGCCGGTGAGGCGCGTCCGCGTCCCCTCGCGATCGATCCGTTCTCCGACCGTCAGCACGGGGAGCACCGACTCCTGCTCTTCGAGCTCGGCGGCCGGATCGTCGCTGCCTTCGACATACGCGCGGCGGAAGCCGGCGAACTCGATCGCCTTGCCGGACGCGGTGAAGATCGCGAGCTCGCCGCCGGCGTCGGCGGAGATCTCGATCGTGGTCCGCAGGACGCGCGCGTCCACCATCTGCGATGCCATCGTCCGCTTCCAGATCAACTCGTAGATCTTCAGATCGTCGCCCATCAGCACGCCTTCGAGGGACGCCGGCGCGCTGGTGAAGGTCGTCGGCCGCACCGCTTCGTGCGCTTCCTGCGCGTTCTTCACCTTCGTGCTGTACCGGCGCGGGCCGCCGTAGTAGTCGGCGCCGAACAGCTCGCGGATCGCGTGGGCCGATTCGTCGAGCGCTTCGGTGCTGAGGGTGGTCGAGTCGGTGCGGTGGTAGGAGATGTGGCCTTCCTGGAACAGCCGCTGCGCGGCCTGCATGGTGCGCTGGGTCGAGAAGCCGAGCTTGCGGCTCGCCTCCTGGGTCAGCGTCGACGTGGTGAACGGCGCGGCCGGGCGCTCGACGCCGGGCCGCGCCTCGACGCCCGCGACGGTCCACGGCAGACGCGCGCCGAGCGATTCGACCAGGCGCGCGGCGTCCGCCTCCCCGAGCAGGCGCACGTTCGCCGACGTCAACGCGCCTTGCGCGTCGAAATCCTTGCCGCTCGCGACGCGTGCGCTGCCAATCCGGGTGAGCGTGCCCGTGAACGACCGCTCGTCCGCCGAGAACTGCGCTTCGAGATCCGCGTAGCGGGCGGCGCGGAACGCGAGCCGCTCCTCTTCGCGATCGACGATGAGGCGGACGGCGACGCTCTGGACGCGGCCGGCGCTGAGGCCGGTCTGCACCTTCTTCCAGAGCACGGGCGACAACGTGTAGCCGTAGAGCCGATCGAGAATGCGCCGGCTCTCCTGCGCGCGGACCAGATTGTCGTCCACGTCGTGCGCGTTCTCGACCGCGTGATCGATCGCCTTGCGCGTGATCTCGTGGAACACGATGCGCTTGACCGGCACCTTCGGCTTCAGCACCTGGAGCAGATGCCAGCTGATCGACTCGCCTTCGCGGTCGGGGTCGGTCGCGAGCATGACCTGCGACGCGCCCTTCATCGCGGCCTTGAGCTCCTGGACGCGCTTGCGCTTGTCGTCGGGCACCACGTAGTACGGCGTGAAATCGCCTTCGGTGTCGACGCCGATGCGGCCCCACTTCTTCTTCCGAATCTCGTCGGGGACCTCGCCCGCCGACTCCGGGAGATCGCGCACGTGACCGTAGCTCGCCACGACTTCGTACTGGTCCCCGAGGAACCGCTCGAGCGTTCGGGCCTTCGTGGGCGACTCCACGATCACCAGGGTTTTTGCCATACGGGTCTTTTCACCCTAGCACGACCTGTCAACTTCGTACGAATCGGCCCCCGCCGGCCCGCGCGACCAGACCCTGCAATTCGAGCTCGAACAACCGCGGCAGCAGCTCCCGCGCGCCTATGCCCGAGCGCTCGGAAATCGCGTCGAGATCGGCCGGTTCTCCGCGCACGAGCGCGCCGAGCACACGGTCGGCATCGGCGCCTTCGGGCGCGCCGCGCGGCGAGGGCCGCACGCCGATTTCGTCGAGGATGTCGTCCGCGCTGTCGACGATTCGCGCGCCGTCGCGCAAGAGCGCGTGCGCGCCGCGATTGCGGCCGCCGAGAATGTTTCCCGGTACCGCCAGCACATCGCGGCCCTGTTCGAGTGCGCACCTCGCCGTGATGAGCGATCCGCTCTTCTCGCCGGCCTCGACCACGACGACCGCGCGCGACAAGCCGCTGATGATGCGGTTGCGCAGCGGGAAGAAGGGCTTGAGCGGCGGCGTGCCCGGCACGAGCTCGCTCAGCACCAGGCCGTCCGCCGCGATCTCGACCGCCAGCGCCGCGTGCTCTGGCGGGTACACGACGTCGACGCCCGACCCGAGCACCGCGATCGTCACGCCGCCCGCGCGGAGCGCGCCGCGATGCGCGGCCGAATCGACCCCGCGCGCCAGGCCGCTGACCACGGCGACGCCGCGCGACGCGAGGTCGCCGGCGAGTCGTTCCGCGACGGCAATGCCGTACGGCGAGGCGGCCCGCGAACCCACGATGGCGACCGCGGGGCGCTGAAGCGCGGCGACCATGCCGCGCGTCCACAAGACGAACGGCGGATCGACGAGGGTCGTGAGCGCCGCCGGGTAGGCGTCGCCCGCGCGCGCAATCGCGATCAGGCCGCCGGACGCGCCGCGACGCAGCGCCTCCGCCGCCCGCTCGCGCAGCGCGGCCGCGTTCGCCCGCGCGCCGGGCCGCGCGGCCGTCAGCCGGTCGAGCACCGCCGCCGGCGGTGCGCCGAGCGCGAGCTGCTCGGCTGCATGCCGCCAGCACCACGACGGGAGCAGCGACAGCGCGACGAGATCGGAGAGTGACGGGACGTCGGACATGGGCCGCAGCTCCTCTCGCGGTGGGCGCGGCGTCGAGACGACCTCCCGGGCGCAAAAAAGGAGGTCCGACCTCGCGCGAACCGCGCGTGGCCCGACCTCCTGATCGGCATTATACGCGGGAGGACACACCCGCCGGCAGCTCTCGATCGTTTCCGCAATCGCCGTGAGAAACCCTGCGCCAATTGATTGGAGGGCGTGGCACATCGCTTGCTCGATCGGCCGTTCGGGAGGCCAATTGCCTTGCTGTTCACCGGGTGAGTGGCTATAGTGGGTCTGATTCCGCCATGAAGATTCGCCTGGCAGCTTGCGCGGCGATTGCGCTCCTCACGGCTTCCGCTGCATTTGCCGACGCGCGCGCCGACGCCAAGGAGCAGGTGGCCTTCGGCATCAGCGTCGCGCAGCGCGGGCTGTGGCGCGAGGCGATTTACCGGTGGGAAAAAGCGGTCCAGCTCGATCCGAGCTACGCGTCGGCCTTCAACGATCTCGCCATCGCCTACGAACACGAAGGGCAGCTCGGGAAAGCCCGCAAGGCGTACGAGAAGGCCCTCGAGCTCGATCCGAACAACACGCAGATTCGTCAGAACTACGAGCTCTTCAAGGAAATCAATGATCGCACGAGCGCTGGCACCAAGGAATAGGCTCGTGCTCGCCGCCCTCGCGGCGGCGCTCGCGGCGGGCGTCGCCTGCGGGCCCGAGTACTCCGAGATTCAAATCGAAACACCGATTCAGCCGAAGCTCGACGTGACGCCGTTTCAGCGCGTCCTCGTCGCGGGGTTCGTCGCCGGCGGCAGCGAAGACGTCGACGCGAATCTCGAAACCGTCCGCCTGCTGCGCAGCCAGCTGCGCACGAAATCGTCGCTCAAGGTCATCGACGCGGACGTGATGCCGCTGCTCGACATCGCGCAGGACCAGAACAAGCCGTCTGCCGACGAGGCCGCCGGCCCGCATGAGCCGGCACAGACCGCCCCCGCAACGGGCGCGGGCGCCGGCGAGCGCCCCCTGGCCGTGGCCGACCGCACGCAGACGCTCGCGCTCCCGAAGAACATCAAGGAAGAGAAAGACCTCGAACCCTACGAACGGCTCTTTGCGAATACCGCGTACTGGAAGACGATCGGCGAGGAGTATCAGAACCCGCTCATCGTGACCGGGACCGTGCTCTTCGCGCCGAAGTCGTCCAACAGCCTCGTCACCCGCGATCAGGAGGTGTTCGACAGCCTCGGGCGCCGCCAGGTGGTGCCGGTTCGCGCCTACATGGAGCGCAAAGGCTTCGTGCTGCAGCCGAAGTTCGTGTTCATCGACGGTCGCACGGGCACGACGATGTATTCGGAGCGGTATCGCGAGGAAATCCTGTACAACGCGCAGCAGAACACCCCCGCGCTCTCGTCGTACTTCGAGCTGATGGACCGTCTCGTCCCCAACTTTCTGAGCGCGCTCAGCAATCAGAAAATCAAGGGGACGCGGATCCTTCTCAATTAGCAGGCGCGCAGGCGGCGAATGCGTTTCTTCCTTCAGGCGGCGCTCGCGCTCGTCCTCATCTACCTGGTCACGCTGCTCCTCGACCCCAGCCCGGCCGTCACCGCGATTCGCGGCGGCATCCTGTTCGGTCTGGCGCTCACAGCCGTGAAGATCGTCCTGCGGCGATACGACATCGCCTGGCTGTCACCCCGCCGAACCCGATAGGCCACGTTTACGTCGGACGTTTGATCGTCCTTGCCCGCTCGTCGTGGACCTGCTCGCGGACGTTCTGTTCCCCGTCGCGTCGCGCCTTCTCGGCCTCGTACTCCCGTTCCAGCTCGCTCCGGCGCTTCCGCAGCTCTTCGGTTGTCCGCGTCCGTCGTCGATCGCGCAGCTCACCGGCCGCCATGCCCAGCTGTCCTTCAAATCTGATTCCAAGCGCGGCTGTCGCTGACGAGAACACCCGGGGCGCACAAATTACACGGCGGGAAACGGCGGCGTCCGCGCGGCTTATCGGGTCGGACGCGAGCGGAGGGCCTCTTTGACGGCGCGCACGATCTGATCGAGATCGTAGGGTTTGCCGACGATCTCGTAAATCTCGGTATCGGAGCCGGCGAGCTTCTGGACCTGCGCCACATTCGTGCTCGTCAGGACGATCGGCCGGCCCTTCATCGCCGGCATCCGCCGCATGTGCTGGAACAGGCGCCAATTTGCGTCGTATGGAGGGGCAATATCATAGACAATGACATCGGGTTCATGCTGCCGCAGGAACTGTTCGACATTCACCTCGCCGTCGCGGACCTGATAGGTCAGCACGCTCACGGCCGCAATGCCGGCAGGCTCGAGCGCATGCCGAAGAATCTCGACGACATCGTGCGACGTATTGAAGATGGCCGAAACCGGCGGGGCGCTTTCCATCGATCGAGGATACGCGCGATGGGGAGCCGGGGCCAATGAGCTGTCGTTCGGACATGCGCCGCGAACAGCCGGAGCGAGCGGCAAAGGACCGGTAGGGTGACGTTAATCAGAGACGATGCCGAGGAGCGGCTCGCGCGCATCGAGCACACGCTCGAGGAGCTGCGAACCCAGGTGGACGAATTCATGCGGTTGAATCGCGATGCGGTTCAGGACTCGCGCAAAAGTGTCGCCGAGAGCCGCAAGGCGCGCGAGGTTCGAAGCCGCAGGAAGCCCACGACGTAAGCCGAGTCCCGCCGGCGGGTAGCCCTCTGGGCATATGCTTAGCGGCAAGCTTAAGGTGCGGCGAACGTTGAAAACGAAACGGGACCCTCTAACGGGGACTGGAGGCGAGAGATGCGGATAAAAATGAACGTTTGGCTGACGTTGCTTGCCGCGATGACGGTCCTCGTGTCCGCCGCGCTGCTTGCCCAGCAACGATTGCAGGAGCGGGAATACCGCATTGTTTCCGGCCCTGATGTGGGCTTCCGGGTTGAAGGCACGGACGTATCGGGAAAGCCGACCGGCCGATGGATGATTCGCATCGACGGCCGATGGGTCGAGCCAAGCCCGATGGCGTTCCAGCGGCAGCTGACCAGTAGGTGAGTCGCCGTCAAACCTTTACAATGGAGTGACTTCGGTTGTACACTCTCCCCTTTGCACAGGGGCCGATTATGTTCGCTATCATCCAGACACGGGGGCGGCAGGTGCGCGTGGCGCCCGGCGAGTTCCTCACGATCGACGGGACGGCCGGAGAGCGCGGCGCAGAGCTGACGCTCGGGCAGGTGCTGCTCGTCGAGAAAGACGGCGGCGAGGTGCTCGCGGGGGCGCCCTTCGTGGCAAACGCCCACGTCCTGGCGGTCGTCGACGGCGAGACCCGGGGCCCGAAGATTCGCGTCTTCAAGAAAAAGCGCCGCAAGGGCATGCGGCGCACCAAGGGCCACCGCGCGGTGTTCACGCGCGTGCGGGTCACAGACATCGTGGTGTAAGTCATGGCGCATAAAAAAGGACAGGGCAGTTCGCGGAACGGCCGCGATTCCAACTCGCAGCGGCTCGGCGTGAAAGCGCACGACGGCAATCTCGTCAGCGGCGGCACGATCATCGTGCGGCAGCGGGGGCGGCGCTTCCGCCCGGGCCTGAACGCCGGCCTCGGCAAAGACGACACCATCTTCGCGAAGATCGCCGGGCGCGTGCGCTTCGAGGATCACGGCGCGCGCGGACGCGTCATCAGCATCCTTCCGGCGGAGTAACGCAATTTTCGTCGACGAAGTAGACATCCACGTCGCCGCCGGCCACGGCGGAAATGGTTGTCTGGCGTTCCGCAGGGAAAAGTTCGTGCCCCGCGGCGGCCCGAGCGGGGGCGACGGCGGCCACGGCGGATCGGTGTTCGTCGTCGCGAGCGCCCACACCAGCACGCTCATCAACTTCCGGTTCCACCCCGAATTCACGGCCGAGCGCGGCGCCCACGGGCAGGGATCCAACTGCACCGGCCAGAGCGGCGACGACCTCGAGCTGGCGGTGCCGATCGGCACGCTGGTCTACGAGAAGACCGGCGATCCCGGCGAGCCGCTCAAGCTCGTCGCCGACCTGAAGACCGAAGGCGACCGCGTCCTCGTCGCGCGCGGCGGCCACGGCGGCCGCGGCAACGCCCGCTTCGCGTCGTCGACCAACCGCGCGCCGAGGCGCGTGGAGCCAGGCGGCGCCGGCGAGGAAAAAGATCTGCGCCTCGAGCTGCGGCTCCTCGCCGATGCCGGGCTCGTCGGGTTTCCCAACGCCGGAAAGTCCACGCTCATCTCGCGCATCTCCGCGGCGCGCCCGAAGATCGCCGATTATCCCTTCACCACGCTGACGCCGAACCTCGGCGTCGTGCACCTGAGCGATGACCGCAGCTTCGTCGTCGCGGACGTGCCCGGCCTCATCGAAGGGGCCCACCGCGGCCTCGGACTCGGCGACCGGTTTCTGCGGCACCTGGAGCGCACGAAGGTCCTCGTCCACCTGATCGACGTCGCCGGCGCGAGCGGCCGCGATCCGGTCGAGGATCTGGAGACGGTCCGGCGCGAACTGCAGCTGTTCGACGCGGAGCTCGCGGCCAAACCGCAGCTGGTCGCCGCCAACAAGCTCGACGCGGTCGATCCCCAGAGCGACACCGCCGGCATTGCCGCCCTCGAGCGCCGCGCCGCCGAGCTCGGCCTGCCCTTTTTCCGCATCTCCGGAGTGACCGGAGCGGGCGTGCCGGAACTGCTCGAGGCGATCTGGCAGCGCCTGGCCGCGGCCCGCCAGTCCGCTGCATGACGCCGCCCCGAGTCGGAATCCTCGGCGGCACGTTCGATCCGGTTCACTGTGGGCACCTCGACGTCGGCCGCGCCGCGCAGTCGGCGCTCGGCCTCACCGACCTCTACGTGGTCACCTCGAACATCCCCCCGCACCGGCCGCACCCCGCCGCATCGAGCTATCACCGCTTCGCCATGGTCTCGATGGCCATCGCGGGGCGCGACGGCTGGCGCGCGTCTGATGTCGAGCTCGCCGCCGGAGGACCGTCGTTTACGGCCGGCACGCTGCGGCACTTTCACGAGCGCTGGGCCCCGACCGAGCTGTTCTTCGTAATCGGCGCCGACGCGTTCGCCGAGATCGAGACCTGGAAGGACTACCCCGCGATCCTCGATCGCGCCAACTTCGCCGTCGTCTCGAGGCCCCGCTTCAGCGTCGCGGCCATTCGCGCGCAGCTCCCCGCACTGGCGCAGCGAATGACCGCGCCATCGCTCGCCCGCAGTCCGTCGCCGTCGATATTTCTGATCGATGCCGTGACGGCCGATGTTTCGAGTACTGCGATCCGCCGGCGCTGCGCCGCGTCGGAATCCATCGCGGGCCTCGTGCCGGAGTCCGTCCAGCGGCACATCGCGCAGCACGCGCTCTACGGCTCCGCGTCGTTTCACTCCTCCGATCCATCGCCGGGCGGCGGCTCGCGCCCCCTCCCGGCAGGCAGGTTGCATGGTCAAGACTGACAAGCGACGACAATCCGTGCGCCTTCCGTCGCAGATCACCGGGGCAGTCCGGGCGGCGGAGGACAAGAAGGCGGCCGACCTCGTGGTGCTGGACCTCCGCAAGGCCGCGGGGTTCACCGACTTTTTCCTGATCTGCTCCGGCAGCAACGCCCGGCAGATCCGCGCGATCGCCGACGCGATCATCGAGGCGCTCGCCGGCGACGGGGCCCGGCCGGCGCACGTCGAAGGCTACGAGCGCGCCGAATGGATCCTCATCGACTACTTCGACTTCATCGTCCACATCTTTGCGCCGGGGACGCGACACTTCTACGATCTCGAACGGCTCTGGGGCAGCGCCGAGAAGGTGGAGCTTCCCGCCGGCTGACCGCGGGCTCGCCGTGAACGCATCCGACCGGTGCCTGCCGGTCCTGCGTGCGATCTCGGACGCCCTGCTCGGCGTGATGCTGGCGCCGTGCTGCGCCTCCTGCGGCGGTCTCCTCGAAGCGCCGACAGCCGGCGCGGTCTGTTCGGCGTGCTGGGGCTCGATCGTGCCGCTCACGCCGCCGCTCTGCGACGGCTGCGGGGATCCACTGCCGGCGTGGCACGTCGCCGCCGATCCGCGGCGATGCGCGAGCTGCCGCGTCATCGATCGCCCGATCGTCCGCGCCCGCGCGGTCGGCCGCTATGAGGGCGCGCTTCGCGGCATCGTTCACGCGCTGAAATACGAGGGGCGGCGGTCGCTCGCGCGGCCGCTCGCCGCGCTGATGCGCGCGCGAGGCGCCGACGTGCTTGCCGGCGCGGACTGGATCGTGCCGGTCCCGCTGCACCGGTCCCGCCGTCTGGAACGCGGCTTCAATCAGGCCGCGGACCTGGCGGCGCGCCACGTCGGCGCGCCGGTGATCGCCGCGCTGCGCCGAACGCGCGACACCGCGACGCAGACGGAGCTCCCGGCGGCCGATCGCCGCACCAACGTGGACGCGGCGTTCGCGATCACGCGGGCCGGCCGGGCGGTTGCCGGCCGCACGATCGTCCTGGTTGACGATGTGAGCACGACGGGCGCGACGCTGGATGCGTGCGCCGCCGTGTTGAAGGGGGCAGGCGCGCGCGAAATACGCGCCCTTACGGCTGCGCGAGTCGTTTCGCCACCGCGCTGAACACGTCGTCGGCGACGGCTGCCTTGGGCCGCTCGCCGTCCAGCACGACCCACCCGCCGGCCGCAGCCTGGGCGTGATAGCTGCGGCGGACCCGCGCCTGCAGATCGAGATCGCGCTCGTATCGATCGCGGTCCACCGCCTTGCGCGCAACCGCGACTTCCGGCGCGATGTCGAGCACGATCGTCAACGACGGCGGCGGCAGGAACTTCTGCACATCGGCGAGCCACGCGGCATCGAGGCCGAACGCCTCGCCGTACGCGATGCTCGACGCGGTGTACCGATCGCACACGAGCATCAACCCGCCCTCCAGCCACCGCAGCAGGTCGGGCTTGCGCTCGTAGCGGTTTGCGATGTACAGCAGCTGCATCACGTCGGGGCCGTAATCGCGCTCGCCCTGCAGCGCCCGCGCGATCTCCTCACCGATCGACGTGCCGTAATCGGGGAAGGAGACCAGGCGCGCCTTGTGGCCTTCCTGCTTCAAGCGGTCGCGAAGCAGCTCCGCCTGCGTCTGCTTCCCGCTCTGGTCGAGGCCCTCGAAGGCGATCAGATGGCCCGGCATGAGGACACCCTATAGCGTCTCGAGCACCGTCATGTCCTCGATGCTCTGCCGCTGGCGGACGACGCGCCAGCCGCCGGCGTCGACGAGGACTTCCGCCGGCAGCGGGTGGCGATTGTAATTCGACGCCATGGCCGCGCCGTACGCACCGGCGTCGCGGATGGCGACGAGATCGCCGACCTCGAGGAGCGGCAGCACCCGATCGCGGCCGACGACGTCGGTGCTCTCGCAGATGGGGCCGACCAGCTCGTACTGGCGGGTGGAGTCGAGGCGCGGGTGAACGGGCTCGATGAGGTGGTACGCGCCGTACAGCGCCGGCCGCATCAGTTCGCTCATGCCCGCGTCGAGGACGGCGAAGTCGCTGTCCGCGTTGCGCGGTTTCACGTCGATGACGCGCGCCAGCAGCACGCCGGCCGGCCCGACGATCGCGCGGCCGGGCTCGAGGACGATCGGCAGCCCGGAGGCGGCCGACGCGGCGAGAAGCGCCGACGCATACTCCCCGGGGGTCGGCACGCTGCCCCCGTCGTACGGGATGCCGAGCCCGCCGCCGAGATCGAGGTATTCCAGCGTGACGCCGTGCGATCGAACGTCCGCCGCCAGATCGGAAACGACGGCCGCGGCGCGCGCGAGCGGATCGGTCGAGACGATCTGGGAGCCCACGTGGACGTGCAGCGCCACGAGCTTCAGATGCGGGCGTCCGCTCATGGACCCGTACAGCGCCCGCACCTCGTCGAGCGGGATGCCGAACTTGTTGATCTTGAGGCCGGTCGAGATGTGGGGGTGGCTCTTGGCGTCGATGTCGGGGTTCACGCGCAGCGCGACGCGCGCGACGAGCCCCAGGCGGGCGGCGATGGCTTCGACCCGCGCCAGCTCGCCGACCGACTCCACGTTGATCGCCTTGAGGCCGAGCGGCACGGCGCACTCGAGCTCCGCCGGCGATTTGCCGACGCCGGTGAACACGATGTCGGCCGGCGCGAAGCCCGCCTTCCGCGCGAGCTCGATTTCCCAGATCGAGTTGGCGTCAGCGGCGCTGCCGATGCCGGCGAGCAGATGGGCGATCGCGAGCGTCGAGTTCGCCTTCAGCGCGTAGTGCAGCCGGTGGGGATGATCGCCAAAGGCCTGATCGATCGCGCGGTAGCGCTCGCGCACGAGCGGCGCGCTGTAGACGTAGGTGGGCGTTCCCGCGGCGTGGGCAATCGCCGAGAGAGAGACGCCGTCGCACACGAGGTCGGTGGGAGTACGCGAAAAACCGGTCACGGAACGTAGCGATATACTAACCCACCGACCGCTTCATGTCTGCCGATCTGCCGCCGTCCGGTGCAATCGAGACGCTGATCCAGCGATGTCTCAGCGGCGATCAGAACGCGTGGGACGCGATCGTCCAGCAGTACTGGCGCAAGGTGTTCAACGTGGCGTACAAGTTCGTCGGCCGCCACGACGAGGCGGAGGATCTGGCGCAGGACATCTTTCTGAAGGTGTTCCGCTCGCTCGACACGTTCGACCGCCGCGCGAACTTTCAGACCTGGCTGATCAGCGTGAGCCGCAACCTGTGCATCGACCATTACCGGAGCGTCAGGAAGGAGCGCGAGACGATCGATCGCGCGGTCGATCCGAGCGATCTCGCGCCGGCGTCGCCGGGCGGCGGGCCGATGGCGGCGCTGGAGCAGGAGGATCGGGTCGCGCTGCTGAAGCAGGCGCTCGGCGCGCTGCCCGAATCGCTGCGTCAGGCGGTGCTGATGCGCGACATGCAGGAGCTGTCGTATCAGGAAATCGCCGATCGCCTGCGCGTCCCCGAGGGCACGGTGAAGTCGCGGATCAACCGCGGCCGCGCCGAGCTCGCGCGGCAGATCCGCCGCATCCGGGGGAACGACTACCGTCCGTCAAGCGACGGGGCGTCCGCGTCGGACGATGCGCGGCGCGATCGGCCGGGGACATGAGCGGACCGTCAACGTCGGCTCGCGGGCCCGGGGCCGCGATCCGTTTGGAGCTCACGTGATGAAACTCAACACCGAGCAGGCCAGCGGCGTCTCGGTCGTCCGCGTCGGCGAGACCCGCATGATGTACCCGATGCTCGCCGACTTCTCGAGCGCGGTGAGCGGGCTGCTCGCCGCCGGTCGGCGCGACATCCTCGTCGACCTGACGCCCGTCACCTACGTCGACAGCGCGACGATCGGCTGCTTCATGGACCTGTACCGCCAGGCGCGCGCCGCGGGAGGCCGTCTGAAGCTGTCGGGCGTGCAGAAGCGCGTCGAGACCATGCTGACGCTGACCGGCGCGCAGAACTTCATCGAGATCCACGGCGACGAATCGACCGCCGTCGAAAGCTTCAAGGCCTGAACATGCGCACGATCAAAACGACCGGCGGCGCGTCCATCGATCTCGACGGCGATCTGCTCTCGATCATGGAGGCGCTCTATCGTGAAGTCACCGCGGGGCGCGGGCTCGATCGCTCGTTCGAAGACATGGTCCGCGAGATTCAGCATCTCATCGAACAGATGAACGACGAAGAGCGCCGCACCTACCTGGCCGAGAGCCTCTTTCTCAACACCGTCAAGTACGAGAACGACAAGCTCGAGCGCTACATGAAGAAGCTGACGAAGAAGTAGCGGAGAACCGATTCGATGTCGCTGAATTACCTTGCCACCCGGTTCCAGTGCACCTGGCCCTGGTCCACGCTGGTCATGCTGTGCGACGGCCGCATGGTGTGCGGGTGCGCCGATCCGTACGGGAAGCGGGTGCTGGGCGACGTTCGGGAGTCCTCGGTCCACGGCGTGTGGACGGGCGAGACCATCCGCGCGCTGCGCGACGGCTTGAACGCGGGCGGCTCGCGGTTCTGCGGCGACTGTCCACTCAAGCTGCCGCTGAAACGAGGAGGCGAGCCGATCGTCCGGCCGGTCGATGCCGGTCCGCTGCCCTCGCGGCTGTACATCGAGTGCACCGCCGCCTGCAACATCTCGTGCACGCAGGCCGTCTGCGCGCCGGAGACCGGCATCACCCGGACGCGTCAGGCCGGAATGCTCGACTTCGATCTCTTCCGCCGCGTGGTGGACGAAGCGGGGCCGTCGCTCGTCCGCATCGATTTCTTCAACTACGGCGAGGCGTTTCTCCACAAGCGCGCCGTCGAGATGTGCGAGTACATCAAGAGCCGCTTTCCGCACATTTATCTGTACACGAGCACGAACGGCCTCGCGCTGACCGAGGAGCGCGCGCGGCGGCTCGTGCATTCGGGCATCGACGAGGTGACCTTCTCGATCGACGGCGCGACGGCGGAGAGCTACGTCAAGTATCGGCAGCGGGGCCGGTTCGATCTGGCGATCGCGAATCTGCGCGCCATGGCCGACGAGAAGCGGCGCGCGGCCCGCGACGTGCCGTTCCTCAACTGGCGGTACATTCTGTTTCGCTGGAATGACAGCGACGAAGAGATGGCCGTGGCCCGCCGGCTCGCCGCCCAAATCGGCGTCGACCGGCTCTGCTGGGAAATCACCGACCACCCGGAGGACAGCTACTCGCGGCGGTTCGTGCCCGGCACGCCGGAGTTCGCCGCCATTCAGCACGAGGTCTGGGACGAGAGCGGCCTCGGCAACGCCATCGCCGGCGCGACCCCCCGCGCACGGATCCAGGTGCGCACGCTGCTGCCGCGCATGCCGCTGCGCGGGCGCGCCGGGCAGGCGCTCATGGTCCACACGCGCGTGGAGAATCTGTCGACCCGCGCATTTCCCGCCCGCGCGAGCTACGGCCGCCGGCTCGTGCGCCTGGGCGCGCAGTTGTGCGCACCCGATGGCACGCTCATCGACCGCGACTTCGCGCGCGCGTGGCTGCCGGACAGCCTGCCGCCCGGCGCGCGCACGGACGTGGCGATCGAGATCCCGGTCCCGCAGCAGCCGGGCCGCTACGCGCTGAAGTTCGATCTGGTCAGCGAAGGGATCGACTGGTTCGAGCGATGCGGCTCGCCGACGACGACCAAGCCGCTGGTCGTCCGCTGACGCTCACCGCCCTGTAGCGATGAGGAGCCGATCGATTGCCGCCGGCCAGGTCATCGCCGCCGCCTGCGCCGCCGCATTCGCACCGAGCCGCTCGGCGAGGCGCGCGTCCTCATGAAGCCGGGCGAGCGCCGACGCGATCGCGGCCGGCGCCGGCTCGCAGACCAGCCCGCTCTCCTCGTCGCGAACCAGTTCGGTCGGGCCGCCGCTGTCGGCGCACGTCACGACCGCCTTTGACGACGCGAACGCTTCGACGGTGACGAACCCGTAGTCTTCATCGAACGGCGCGAACACGACCGCCCGGCACGCCGCCAGCTCCGCGATCATCTCGTCCTCTCCGATCCGCCCGAGCAGCGTCACCCGTTTCCCCACCCCGAGGTCTCGAATCAGCCGCTCGAGTCCGTCGCGCGACTCGCCCTCGCCCGCGATGCGGATCGTGACGTGCCGCGCCGCCGGCTCGGCGGCCGCGCGCACGAGCAGGTCCAGGCGCTTCAGCGGCGTCAGGCGCGAGACGGTGAAAAAAGACGGTCCGTACCCGTCGCACCTGTACGCCCGCGGCGGCGGCGGCGGCCACAGCACCTCCGCCGCGACGCCGAGCTCGGCCGCGAGCCGGCGCTGGATCGTGCGCGACTGCGCGATCACGTTCGTCACGTGGTGGTTCAACAGCCACCCGTCGGCCGCGTGCAGCAACGCGCGCCTGACCCGCTCTTTGACGCGCCCGCGCCGCGAGATCATCGACGAGAAACGCGGCCACAAATCGTAGTACTCGCGCATCGTGTGGTTCAGCCAGCAGACGTGCGCGTCGTGCCTGACGGCATAGCTCGGATATCTCAGGCTGATCACCTGGTCGACGCGCGCTCCGGCCGCGGCGTGCACATCGACGCGCCAGTTCGCGAGATAGCTCTTGGCCTGGCGGCCGAAGCCGTAATCGGGTGTGACGACGAGGCGGGCATCGTGGCCGCAATCGCGCGCGGCCGCGACGATCGCGCGCGCGATGACGAGGTGGCCGCCCTCGGTGTCGGGAGGGCTCGAGGTGACGACCGCGAGGACGGGCATGGATCAGAGCAGCCGAGACCGCGCGTCCAGGCGGCGGGCGGGCGGGTGCACGTGGTGGTTCAGCGCCGCGGGCGCGGCGGCGGGACTCAGGTGGCGAGCCGCGGCGCCGGTTCCCTGACGCCGAGCGGCGCGGGAGCCGCGTCGGGCGATTCGACGAACCGCCACGCGTGCGTTTCCTCGAGGATCTTCGCGGCGAACTCGGTGTGCAGCGCATGCCCCGCGCGGTGCGCGAAGAGATGACCGATCACCGGGTACCCGACGAGCGCGAGATCGCCGACCGCGTCGAGAATCTTGTGGCGGACGAACTCGTCCTCGAAGCGAAGCGCGTTGTTCAGGACGCCGGTCTCGCCGAGCACGATCGCGTTTTCGAGCGACCCGCCGAGCGCGAGGCCGTTCTGGCGCAGCTGCTCGACGTCCTTCAGGAACGTGAACGTCCGCGCGGGGGCGACCTGCTCGATGAACGAGTCCTCGGTGATCCGGAGCGTGCGCGACTGGTGACGCAGCAGCGGGTGGTCGTAGCTGATGCTGTAGGTCACCTTGAAGTGCTCGGACGGGTACAGCGCGATGCGCTTGTCGCCGCGCGAAATCATGATCGGCCGCACGATCTTCAGATACTTGCGCGGCGCGGCGAGCCGCTTCACGCCCGCTTCCTGGATCAGGTAGATGAACGGCGCCGCGCTGCCGTCCATGATCGGCACCTCGGGCGAGTTCAGCTCGACGATGACGTTGTCCACGCCGAGGCTGACGAGCGCCGCGAGCAGATGCTCCACCGTCTCGACCGACACCTCGTTGCGCGCCAGACCGGTCGCCAGCTGGATCCCGGCCAGATGCTGCACCGTCGCGGGCACTTCGAGGTCGCCGAGATCCGTACGACGGAAACGGACGCCGAAGTCCGCGGGGGCGGGCTTGAGTGTGAGATTGACCTTGTTGCCGGAGTGAAGACCGATTCCGACGCAGGAAACGTATCGGCGAAGCGTGCGCTGTGCGTCCATCAACCTCTCGGGCAAAGGGGGACGTTCGCCGGCAACCTCAGCAAGAACAATGCCCGGGCTGTTCGGGAGCCCACCTGGTCGCTAAGTCGCTTCTGCTGCTGTGTGTTAGTCGGAGTCGCCACGACGCGAGCTGCTCAGACCCGAATCCCCATTTGTGGTACTCGTACCACGGAGACCGTGAAAAGTTGTGGCAATACTACCACAACCGTTCAGGAACTCGCGGCGCGAAGTTCGGCGGCGCCCCGGGGCCGCAAAAGGGCGGCGAGGAACTGGCCGGTGGCGGATCCGGGGGTGCGCGCCACGTCTTCGGGCGTCCCTTCCGCGACGACCCGGCCGCCCGCGGCCCCGCCCTCCGGCCCGAGATCGATCACGTGGTCCGCCGACCGGATCACATCGAGGTTGTGCTCGATGACGACAATCGTGTTCCCCTGATCGACAAGCTTCTGGAGGACGTCGAGCAGCTTCTGCGTGTCCTCGAAGTGCAGCCCCGTTGTCGGCTCGTCGAGGATGTACAGCGTGCGGCCCGTGCCCCGCTTCGACAGCTCCTTCGCCAGCTTCACCCGCTGCGCCTCGCCGCCCGACAGCGTCGTCGCCGATTGCCCGAGCGCGATGTAGCCGAGCCCCACGCTCTGCAGCGTTCGCAGCTTGTTCGCGATGGGCGGAACATTCTCGAGCAGCGGGAGCGCCTGATCGACGGTGAGCTCGAGCACGTCGGCGATCGACTTGCCGCGGTACTTGATCTCGAGCGTCTCGCGGTTGTACCGCCGGCCCTTGCAGTGCTCGCAGGTGACGTACACGTCGGGAAGAAAATGCATCTCGATGGCGATGACGCCGTCGCCCTGGCAGGCCTCGCACCGCCCGCCCTTCACGTTGAACGAGAAGCGGCCGGGCCGGAACCCGCGCGCCTTCGCGTCGGGCATCATCGCGAAGAGATCGCGGATGAACGTGAACAGCCCGGTGTAGGTGGCCGGATTCGAACGCGGCGTTCTGCCGATCGGGGACTGATCGATCTCGATGACCTTGTCCACGAGCCCGATGCCCTCGATCCGATCGTGCGCGCCCGGTTCGTCGGCCGCGCGGTACAGCGTTCGCGCGAGCGACCGATACAGGATGTCGTTCACGAGCGTCGATTTCCCCGAGCCGCTCACGCCGGTGACCGTCGTCAGCACCCCGAGCGGGATCCGGACGTCAATGTGCTTCAGGTTGTTCGCCCGCGCGCCGCGCACGACGATGCTGCCCTTGAGCTGCGGACGCCGTGCCTCGGGCGTCGGAATCGATCGCGCGCCGGTCAGGTAGGCGCCGGTCGTCGACGCCGGATCGGCCATCAACTGCCCGGGGGTGCCCTGGAAGATGACGTGGCCGCCCAGGTCCCCGGCGCCCGGGCCGAGATCGATCACGTAGTCGGCCGTGCGGATCGTCTCCTCGTCGTGCTCCACCACAATCACGGTGTTGCCGAGATCGCGCAGGTGCGCGAGCGTGCCGAGCAGCTTGCGGTTGTCGCGCTGGTGCAGTCCGATCGACGGCTCGTCCAGCACGTACAGCACGCCCGTCAGATTCGCGCCGATTTGCGTCGCGAGCCGAATGCGCTGGCCCTCGCCGCCCGACAAGGTGGCGGCGCTCCGGCCGAGCGTCAGGTACCCGACGCCTACCTCGTCCAGAAAGCGCAGGCGCTCCTGGATCTCCTTCAGCACCCGCTCGGCGATGATCGCTTCGCGGTCGGTGAGCTCGAGCGACTCGAACACGGCGAGCGCCTCGGAAATCGGCAGGTCGACGTAATCGGCGATCGTGCGGCCCTTGACCTTGACCGACAGGCTGGCGGTCTTCAGCCGCCGCCCGCGGCACGTCGGACACGGACGCAGCGATCGGAACGGTTCGAGCTCCTCCTGGTCCGCCCACGTACCCTCTTCGTACCGGCGCCGCAGATTCGGCAGCAGGCCCTCGAATTTTCCGGCGCCGACGAGCAGCGCCTCGCGGGCCTTGCGCGGCAGGCGCGAGAAGGGCGCGTCGAGATCGAGCCCGAAATCGCGCGCGAGCGTCTGCAGCGTGTCGCGCACCAGTTTGCGGTCGCCGCGCGCCCAGGGAACAATGGCGCCCGCGGCGAGCGACTTCGATTCGTCCGGGACGATCCGCTGCGGATCGAAATCGATCGTCGCGCCGAGTCCCTGGCAGTCCGGGCACGCGCCGTGCGGCGAGTTGAAGGAGAAGGCGCGCGGCGTCATCTCCGGCATGCTCAGTCCGCACTCGACGCAGGCGAGCCGGCGCGAGAACAGGCGATCGCCCCCGTCGTAGCTGTTGATGACGACGACGTCGTCGGCCAGGGTCAACGCGGCATCGATCGACTCGGTGAGGCGGCGCTCGACCCCGCCGCGCACGATCAGGCGGTCGACCACGACCTCGATCGTGTGGTTGCGGCGCCGATCGAGCGCGAGATCCTCGTCGAGCGCGCGGAACTGGCCGTCGAGACGCACCTTCGTGAAGCCGCGGCCGCGCAGGCCGGCCAGCTCTTTCTTGAACTCGCCCTTGCGCCCGCGCACGATGGGCGCCAGCACGTTGATCCGCTCGTCCTGCGGATACAGCATCACCATGTCCACGATCCGCTCGAGCGACTGGCTGGAGATCTCGCGGCCGCAGTTCGGGCAATGCGGCACGCCGATGTTCGCGAACATCAGGCGGAGGTAATCGTAGATTTCGGTCACCGTTCCGACGGTCGATCGCGGGTTCGATCCGGTCGTCTTCTGCTCGATCGAAATCGCAGGCGAGAGCCCCTCGATCAGATCGACGTCGGGCTTCTCCATCTGCTCGAGGAACTGCCGGGCATAGGCGGAAAGCGACTCCACGTACCGGCGCTGCCCCTCCGCGTAAATCGTGTCGAAGGCGAGCGACGACTTCCCCGAGCCGGACAGCCCGGTGACCACCACGAGCTTGTGCCGCGGAATATCGACGTCGATGTTCTTGAGGTTGTGGACGCGCGCGCCGCGCACCGCGATCCAGTCGTGAGCCATGCGCCCTGCCAGCTTTCTACCCGGGTTTCGAAACCTCCATTGTAGCATCGGCGGCCGCACCAGAAGAGGCCGCCGCGCGGCGCGATCTGAACGGCAGCCGCCGTCACCGCGCGAGAGCCCGCGCGGGCGTCCGGCCCCGCCGTGATATCGTTTCGCGCACGCATGGGGCGGCCGATCTTCCGCACGAAAAGCCTCGACGTCCTCATCGCCGAAACCGACGTACCCGAGCATCAGCTCAAGCGGACCCTCGGCGCCTTCGACGTCGTCATGCTCGGCATCGGCGCGATCGTGGGCGCCGGGATCTTCGCGACGATCGGCACCGCGGCGGCGGGAGACGCCACGCGGCCCGGCGCCGGCCCCGCGCTCATCCTGTCCTTCGTCGTCACGGCCGTGGCCTGCGGATTCGCAGCGCTCTGCTACGCGGAATTCGCCGCCATGGTGCCGATCGCCGGCAGCGCCTACACGTACGCGTACGCCACGCTCGGCGAGCTCGTCGCGTGGATCATCGGCTGGGATCTCATCATCGAATACGCCGTCGGAAACGTGGCGGTCGCCATCAGCTGGGGAAACTACTTCAAGACGCTCGTCGCCGGCTTCGGCCTCGACATCCCGGCGTGGCTCTCCACCGACTACCGCACGGCCGCGCACGTTCCGGGCCTCTTCGCGAGCGCGCCGCATCTGTTCGGCGTCCCGATTGTCGTCAATGTGCTCGCCATCGGCATCGTCGCGGCGATCACGATCGTGCTCGTCGTCGGCATCCGCGAGAGCGTGTCGCTCAATACCGGCATGGTGATGCTGAAGCTCGTCGTGCTCGGTTTCTTCGTGATCGTCGGCTGGGGCTACACGCATCCCGCGAACTGGCGGCCCTTCGCGCCCAACGGGTGGTCCGGAGTCCAGGCGGGCGCCGCCATCGTCTTCTTCGCGTACATCGGGTTCGACGCCGTTTCCACGGTCGCCGAAGAATGCCGCAATCCCGCGCGCGATCTTCCGATCGGCATCGTCGGCTCGCTGATCATCTGCACGATTATTTACGTCGTCGTCGCCGCGGTGTTCACCGGGATCATCCCGTACGACGTCCTCGTCAAGAAGCTCGCGACCGAGCAGGCCGAGCCCCTGACGATGGCGCTTCAGTACGCGGGCCTCGGCAACGTCTTCGTCGGGATCGTGGCGTTCGGATCCGTGGTGGCGCACACGGCGGTGCTGCTGGTGTTTCAGCTCGGCCAGCCGCGGATCTTTTTTTCCATGGCGCGCGACGGCCTCCTGCCAGCGAGCTTCGCCCGCGTGCATCCCCGCTTTCGCACGCCGCACGTGACGACGATCCTGACCGGCGTCGTCGTCGGGGTGTGCGCGATGTTCACGAGCATCGACGAGATGGTCGACCTGACGAACATCGGCACGCTGTTCGCCTTCATCCTCGTCTGCGTCGGCATTCTCCTGCTGCGCCGCCGCGATCCGGATCGCCCGCGCGCCTTCAGGACTCCGTGGGTGCCGCTGGTGCCGGTGCTCGGCATCCTGTCCTGCGGCTACCTGATGCTCGGATTGCCGTGGATCACCTGGCTCCGCTTCGCGCTGTGGCTCCTCGTCGGCCTCGCGATCTATTTCTCCTACGGTATGAAGCGAAGCCGCCTCACGGCGCCCGACCGACTCACGCAGGCGTGACGCTCAGGAGGGCAGCAGGCGATACGCCGTGTCGTTCGAGCACACGGCCATCGCGCCCGCGGCGTCGAACGCGGCCCCGACCAGACCGCGACCCGACAGCACGAGCTCCGGACTTCCCGATTCGGTCAGCCGATAAACACCGCTCACACCGGCGAGCGCTTCGACGACGTGCAGCGCGCCGGCGCGATCGAACGCCAGGCCCTGCGGCCGGCCGAAGCCGGTGTATCGGACCGACACCACGCCGCTGCGATCGATGCGGTACACCACGTCATACGGGGAGAGCGTCGGCCCGGTGACGTAGAGATTCCCATCGGGACCGAGAGCAAGATGGAACGCCGCGATGCTCGCGGGCAGCGACGCCAGCGTGCTCGCCTGTCCGTTTGGCTGCACGCGGAAGATCGTGCCGGATCGATCGCCGACAAAGAGCGTTCCGTCGGCGTCGAACGCGAGGCCGCAGGCGACGCCGAGGTCCGTGGCAAACGGCTGCACGTCCCCGTCGGCGTTCACCCGGTACACGGTGCCCTCGAAGCGGCTCGAGACGTAGAGGCGGCCGTCCGGCCCGAATGCCATCGAGGTCGGGTTGACGATGCCGGAGGAAAACGTCTCGCGCGAGCCGTTCGGCCGCACGCGAAAAATCGACACCGGCACCTGCTGTCCGCGGCTGCCGCTGAAGGTGACGTACAGATTGCCTTCGCGATCGAATACCGGATTGTCCACCTGGTGGAGACCGGTCGCGAAGACGGGTGCGATGTTGACGACGCCGATCGCGTCGTCGGCCCCGTCGAACCCCACGGCGGTCGGGCCGCCCTCGAGGCCCGGCGGGACGAGCGCCGCGACGCGGCCCGGCCCGGCGTAGACGACGCGCGCGCGCACGCCGCCGACGAGGATTTTCGGGGGATCGTCGACCGGGACTGCGGAACGTTCGATGGAAATCCGGCCGCGTTCGATCGCTGACGGAGGACGGATGACAGCCGCTCCGGCGGGCATCGACTATTATGTATCGTCCAGCTCGACGTTCCAGTAGAGGTAATCGCGCCAGCTCTCCGGCGCGTTGCGCAGCCCGACGGTGATGCGAATCGCAGGTGCGGATTCCGGCCGCTTCGGCGGACGCCGCAGGTGCATCCCCGCTTCGGCCGGCGTACGTCCGCCCTTGCGCCGGTTGCACGACACGCAGCAGCTGACGATGTTTTCCCAGTCCTTGCGGCCGCCTTGCGCGACCGGCACGACATGATCGAAGGTCAGCTCGCTCGTGGGAAACGCCTCCCCACAGTACTGACACTGATGATCGTCACGGGCGTAGATGTTCGCGCGCGAGAACGGTACGTAGTCGAATCGCCGCTTGATCTTGATATAGCGAAGCAGGCGGATGACCGAAGGCAGCTTGAAACTGATGGAAACGGCCCGGATTTCCCGGTCGTACACGGAAATGACCTCGACCTTCCCCTGGCACCAGAGCGTCACCGCCTTCTGCCAGTGGACGATTTTTAGAGGCTCGTACGACGCGTTCAGGAGAAGCGTCTGTTCCATGTACGATATGGAGTCGAAACTCCGTGTTGGGATTGTGCCCTGACGATTGTCGAGGTGTCAAGAAGTGGACGCTGTTAAGTGCTCTGCCGATGGGAGTTAGCGACGCGCTCCGGCTCGGGGCCGCCGGGCTGATGGCCGTCCTGGCGGGCGCGTGTGCCTCGACGGGGGCCATACCGCGGCCGTTTCCACAGACAGCGCAAAGAGCCAGCCCGCCGGCGGCCGTCGCGCCCCAGGTGCCCAACCAGGCGTCCGTTGTCTCGACGGCACTGGCGCTGCGTGGTACACCGTACCGAAACGGCGGCGCCGACCCGATGGGCTTCGACTGCAGCGGCTTCACACAGTACGTGTTCTTCCATCACGGCACGGCGCTGCCCCGCGACGTGCGCGGCCAGTTCGACCGTGGCGCGATGGTGAGCCGGTCAGAAATTGCTGCGGGCGATCTCGTATTTTTCCAGACGACCGGACGCGGCCCGACGCATGTCGGGATCGCCGTCGGCGGCGGTCAGTTCGTTCACGCGCCGAGCACGTCGGGAGTGGTTCGGGTCGAACGGATGGACGTGGCGTACTGGACCCGCCGGTATGTGGGCGCGCGCCGGGTCGCAGCGCTTCAGGCTGCTCTGAACTGACCTTTTCGAACCAGCCGCCGGGACACGTGCTTGAGGAAATGGCGCGTGTGGAGATCGTCTTCCGTATAACGCGTCGGCTGCTGCACGGTGCGAAGCGGCTCGATTCTGACTTCCTCCGCGTCGAACTCGCACGGACCCTGCTCGGCGAGCCGTTCGATGTAGCGCTGCGGAAATGACGGGAACGTCCGGAAGCTGGTGCCGACCAGGCCGCCGTGCTGCGTTTCGAGCGCCGCGAAATCGTGGCGGAGAAAATCGAACGTCGCCGGATCGGGCCGGCTGTCCAGATACGTCCGCACCATCCCCGCCACCTCTTCGAAGAAGCGGTTGCCGTGGCAATTGGCCGAGAAGGTGCCGTCCGCGCGCTCGATGCGGCGGATGCCGGTCATGTTCGGATCGATGTGATACAGCTCGTGCACGACCGTGTCGAGCTTCGCCGTCCAGAGCGGCGCGCCGGGATAGAAGCGCTCCTTCCGCGAGCGGTCGAGGGATTGATCGCAGAAGCGCGGCAGCGCGAAGGAGATCAGATATTTGATAGCACGTTGCGAGCCGCCAAGCTGACGCGCAAGGGATTTGAT
>JADMIO011827069.1_pt1 | contig 35904 bp, 35 predicted proteins | sample 8958161 | NCBI WGS metagenome assembly JADMIO01 (sample SAMN16585339, study PRJNA669376) | soil metagenome | isolation source: Crop rotation soil | place: USA: Cullars Rotation, Alabama | collected 2011
CTTTCCCGCCCGTCCCCCTCGACGGCCCCCACCTCCTCTGGACCTTCCCCCTCAACTCCCAATCCTTCGGCGCCGCCTCCATCGCCGACGTCAACGCCGACGGCATTAACGACGTCGCCTTCGCGACCTACTTCGGCGACGCCTCCGTCCACGTCCTCTCCGGCAACAACGGCCACCAGCTCTGGGCGTACCACGATCCCAACCCCGACCGCGACGACTGCTACGACGCCTCCTGCAAGTTCATGACCGTGGGCGACAACCTCCGCCTCATCGTCCCCTGCTCCTCCGGCTCCAAGGTCCTCTGCTTCGACGCCGCGGACGGCCGGCTCCTCTGGTCCAACGACCTGGGCGAGGGCGAATGCACCGACACGCCCCCCTGCATCGCCGACGCCGACACCGACGGAAGCCCCGACATCACCGTCGGCACTTTCCGCGGCCGCCTCCACGTCCTTTCCTCCACCGGCTCCACCCTCCGCACCTTCGACCTCACCCAAGGCGCGGTGCAGAGCTGCCCCATCGTCCAGGACATCAACGGCGACCGCGTGCCGGACTTCCTCGCCGCGGGCTGGCTCGACTTCTCCCTCCACGCCATCGACGGCCGCACCCGCGCCGACTTGTGGACCGTCAAGACCGGCGACCACATCTACCACGGCCCCTCGATGGGCACCTTCGCCGGCCCCATGGGCAAGCCCTTCCGCGCCTTCGCCATCGCCTCGTACGACGGCCGCGTCTACGCCGTGAAGGGCGACTCCGGCGCGGTGCAGTGGAACATCGGCACCGGCGACCGCTACTTCATGAGCCCCACCGCCATGGTCGAGCTCAACAACGACGGGCGCGACAGCGTCATCGCCGCGTCCCAGCGCATCACCGTCATCAGCAGCGAGGGCAAGATCGTGTGGTCGGTCCCCGCCTCAAGCTGGGACGACGACACCGTCACCCGCGGCGTCTCCATCGCCGACCTCAACGCCGACGGCCGACCCGACATCGCCTACCTCACCGCCTCCGGCCTCTTCCGCGTCCTCGACAGCAAAGACGGCCACGTCCTCTACGAGTACAGCGCGCGCTCCATCGACCCCCGGGGCCGGCCCATCACCGACTCCAGCCACGGCCCGATCCTCGCCGACCTCACCGGCGACGGCCACCTCGACGCCTTCTTCGTCGTCGGCGGCTCGCTCCCCATCGAGGGCTCCAAGCAGCGCACCGGCCGCCAGCAGTACACCCGCTACGGCACCGCCGTGTGCCTGAGCGGCTTCCCCGGAGTCGCAACCCCCAGCAACTCCTGGCTCATGCTCCGCCACGACCCGCAGAACACCGGCAACGTTGCGACCCCGCTGCCGGATTCGCTCCTCAAGCACATCCACTGGTCAGACGCGCCGCAGGTGACCAAGTCACCCGACGCCTCCAAGTAGGAAAACCACATGCTCCGCTTCGCCCTAGCCGCCCCCGTTGCGGTCGTCCTCTCCCTGACCGCCGCGGCCTTCGCCCAGCCTGCTCAGCACTCCACCGACCTCGACAAGCTCCTCACCGAACAGGTCGACTACCTCATGCGCGAGGACCCCATCCGCGCCTCCACCCGCGGCGACATGCGCTTCAACGACAAACTCCGCGATGAGTCGCCCGCCGCGTACGAACGCCGCGGCAAGGAGCTCGCCGACCGCCTCGCCCGCCTCAAAGCCCTCGACCACTCCAAGTTTGGTGGAGACGACAAGCTCAACGCCGACCTGCTTGAGTACGACCTCTCAATGGCGATCGAAGGACAGAAGTTCCATCGCGAGCAACTGCCGATCAATAGCATGGACGGCCCGCACATCTCCCTTCCGCAGATTTGCGACTCCATTCCCCTGCAATCCGACAAAGAGAAAGATGACTACATCACGCGCATGGCCAAGATGCCGGCGCAGATAGAGCAACAGATCACACAAATGCGCCTGGGCCTCAAGGAGGGCCGTGTTCCCCCCAAGGTCGTCCTTTCAAACACCGTCGCGCAGATCCTCGAGCAGGCAACCCCCGAAATCGAAGCGGACCCGACGACCAGCCCTTTCTACCGGCCGTTCCTGCGCACGGACAAGTCCTCCGCCTTCTCCATCAGGGCCTGCCAGGAGATCAGGGACGGCCTCGTTCCCGCGTACCGCAGGCTCGCGGCATTTATGAAGGATGAGTACATCCCGCACTGCCGGGACACCATCGGGGCCGCGCAGTCCAGCGACGGTGAAGCGCTGTACGCGTACCTCCTGCGCTACCACACCACGACCGACATGACGCCCAAGGTAGTCAATATGCAGGGCCAGCTGGAAGTGACCCGCATCAAGAGGGAGATGATCCGCGTCATCGATCTCACCGACTGGCCCGACAAGGACAAGTTCAGCAACCCCAACGAGAAGTTCGCCGCCTTCACCCAGTACCTCCGCACCGACCCCCGCTTCTACTTCAAGGACGAGCAGTCCCTCCTCGGTGGCTATCGCGACCTCTGCAAGCGCATCGACGCCCAGCTCCCCAAGTTCTTCCGCACCCTTCCCCGCAACACCTACGGCGTCCGCGCCGTCCCGGCCTTCGCCGCCCCCACCGCCGCGGCGGGCTCCTGCAACAACGGCTCCATCCGCTCAGGCGTCCCCGGCTACTTCATGGTCAACACCTACCAGCTCGACCAGCGCCCCAAGTACTGGATGGTCTCCCTCACGCTCCACGAGTCCGTCCCCGGCCACCACCTCCAGCTCTCGATCGCCGACGAGCTCGAGGGAGTCCACGAGTACCGCACCCTCACCGACTACACCAGCTACGTCGAGGGCTGGGCCCTCTACTGCGAGGGCATGGGCGTCGACATGAACGACGACCAGTCCGACGAACCCCGCCTCACCGGCCTCTCCCCCAAGGCCAACTGCGACCCCAACCGCGGCTTCTACTGCGACCCCTACGACTACGAGGGCCGCCTCTCCGACGAAATCTGGCGCGCCTGCCGCCTCGTCGTCGACACCGGCCTGCACACCATGAACTGGACCCGCCAGCAGGCCATCGACTACATGCTCGCCAACTCAGCCGGCACCGAGACCGACACCGCCGCGGAGATCGACCGCTACATCTCCTGGCCCGGCCAGGCCTGCGCCTACAAGATCGGCGAGCTCAAAATCAAAGAACTCCGCGACAAGGCCAAGGCCCAGCTCGGCGAAAAGTTCGATATCCGCACCTTCCACGACACCCTGCTCGGCGGCGGCGTACTCCCGCTCCCGGTGCTCGAAAAGCGCATGGACCGCTGGATCAAGCAGCAGACCAAGTAGCAGCAGATTGGGTAGCTACTTCTTCGCCGCCTTCTTCTTGGCCGTCTTCTTCGCGACCTTCTTCACCTTGGCCGCGGGCTTCGCCGGCTTGACCCGGTCATCCACCGCCGCGGTGTAGCACTCGATGAACCGCTTCGCCGGCACCTTCCTGATCACCTCGCCGATCACTTCCACCGCCAGGTCGTCTAGCTTCTTGAACCGGATGCACGACTTCCCCGCATCCAGCTTCTTGCCCGTCTTGGCGTACGCCTTCTCGAACCACGCCCGCAGCTCCGGGTCGCCCCAGCAGCACATCAGGTACACCGCCATGTGATTCTTCTGCGACGCCAGCCCCGCGAACGGCAGCGGCTGCTTCGGGTCGCAGTGGTACCCCTGCGGGAACACCGAGTGCGGCACGGAGTACCCGATCATCCCGTACTGCATCGCCTCCTGGTAGTCCTTGTCCAGGTTCTTGAGGATCACCTTGCGCACCGCCTCAATGTCCTTGCGGCGATCCTCCGGAAGTGATGCGAGATATGCCTTGACGGTGGTAGCTTTCGACTGCATGCACGCAGCTTACCGCGCTGTCAATCCGCCAGCATGTGCTCGTCCCACACAAACTCCACCTTCAGCTGCGTCGCCAGCACCGAAGTCGCCGGCACGCTCGCACGCCCCAGCCGCTGCCCCGTCTCCAGCGGCACCATCACCTCATCATCAAACAGCTCCGGCGTCTTCCACGACGGGTGCCGCCACACATCGGCATGGATCGTCACCGTCTGCCCACGCCACTCCACCGCCGACACCTCCACCGTGTCCCGCTGTCCCATCGCCCTGCACACGCCGCGGGCAAACAGGGGCTCCTGGTCCTTCGGCGGCGTCAGCTCGCAGTAGTGCTCCTTCCCGGGCGCGCCGAGCCACTCCGTGATATTCCCCGTCCCCAGCGCCGGCCGCTCCTTCACCTCGCCCAACACCGCCGGCTGTCGCCGAAGGTACGACACCGGCCGCTGGTACAGCTTCAGCGTCTCCGCATCCACCGGCTTCCCCTGCGCCAGTTCCCCTTCCCGCATCACAATCGTGCTCGCCGGCGCATCCCACGGGTACGGGTCACTCACCGCCCCCACATGGAACTTCACCCACTGCTGCTTCACCACATCCGGCTGATACTTCGTCGTCGTCTCCGAATGCATCAACAAGTCGTTCTCAACAAAGTGCAGCTTGTACTCCCCCGCCAGCAACCGCCCCAGCCGCACCGCATACGTGTGGATGCTCGGGATGTTCTTGTCCCGGTCCATGTCGTCCCGCCACGCCGTCGCCGTCAGCGTGAACGTGTCCCCATCCCGCTCCAGCGAAGCGATATCAAACCACTCCCCCGAGTTCACCTGCGGGCCACGCACGAACACATACGTATTCCGGTTCTCCCGAGGCGCCCGCGGCTTCACATCCCCGTACACATACTGCTCGATCGGCGAGAACGGCGTCTGCTTCACGCACGGGCAAGGATCGATCACGTCCCGCATGCTCTGCCGCGTCAGCCGCCCATACTCACCATCCGTGAAAATGAACGACCCCACCGTGATCATCGGCGGCCGTTCCGAGCCATCCGCAAACACCTCGCTATGACACTCAGGTATCTGCAGTTGCAGCCGCGTGGGCTTGGGCTCGAAACGCGCGGGATCCACAAGCACAGCCAATGACGCAAGGAGCAGGTGCAGCATCGCGGCCTCCTGGGTGCCACGATTGAACGCACCCCGGCCCACGCCGCCCAGTCACCCGACTGTAACTACTGCTCCCGAGTGACAAACAACCCACCCAGCGCCGCCCCCGTGATCGCCCACATCAGCACCACCGACGTCACGAAGTACGGGAAAATGCACAGCCCCGCGCCCGCCGCCAGGCACCGGAAGCTCGACTGCCGCTTCCCGTACATGAAAATGACGGTCCCGATGATCCCGATGAAGATCGACGAGAACAGCGCCCAGGGGTGATCAAAGTCCATACCCAATAGATCGGCCACACCCCGCGGCCTCCACCGCCGACCACCTGGCGACACACTCGTTATGGGGCGGCCGACCCCTCACACAGCGCACCGCTTTACTTCATCGGCCCCCACAGCGAATCAATGTCCGCATCCGGTGCCCGCTTCTCAAGAATCATCTCGATGAAGTCCGCCACAGGGATACCCGCCTCCCCGCTCTTCCGCGCCATGAACCGGCTCAGCTCCTCATAGTTCGCCGGCTCATCAACCTTCCACACCCCGCCTTCCTTCACATAATGCATCCGAAGCCCCGAGGCCTCGCCATCCATGTACAACTCCGCATCCGCGCTGTCCCCCGCGAACTTGAAGTGCTTGAGCTGCTCATCCGCCTGGTCCTCAAAGCTGTCCGCGTACCAGCCCCGCGACGCCACGAACTCGACGTACCCCTTCCCATCCAGCTTCACCAGGTCGGCCCGCTTCGCCTTGGCCCGCATCATCAGCACCTCAACCTGTTCCCCCGGAGGCAGCCCGCGCACCTGACGCTCTGAGCCATCCAGCCCCACCTTCCTCAGCCGGTCATACAGCGCGAACGAAGCATCCGACAGCAGCGGAACCATCCGCGCCCCGTTGCTCGTGTTCTCGCACTCCGTGAATGTCTCCTGCAGCTTCTTGAGGTCCTTCTCGTCCTGAGCGTGCGCGTTGTTGCACGCAGGAAGCACCAGGACAAGGCACAGAGCAATCACGGCGGCAATGGTGCGCAGCATCATCCGCGTAGCGTAATAGCAAATGGCAAAGCCGCCAACCTCTTACCGCCGCCGGCGGAACGCAAGGGCGGCCGCCGCGAACGGAAGCACCGTCGCCGGCGCCGGCACAATCTCATACGAGATCCAGTCCAGCCCCGTGTCCGAGGTCCCCGCGCCCACATTCGTGTTCGCCCAGAACTCCACGCGATGAATGCCGATCGCGCTCAACTGAATCTGCGTGAACGTGTTCCCCGTAAACGTCTGCGACGCGATCAGGTTGTTCGACAGGTCAAACGCCCGCATGTCCACGGCATCAAAGTCCCCGCCCCCATCCCCCCACATCGCCGTCACCGAGTTCACCGTCGCCGGCGTCACACCATCCGCCGGATTCACAAACGTCACGAAGATCGGGTCGTTGTACCAGCCACCGTTGCTCGGCAGGGCCGACGGATCGCACCCCTGCATCCCCGGCACACCAGGCATCAAGTCAACAAACGTGACCGCCGGATAGTTCTGCGACTTGAACGTCACGCCATAACCAATGCCAAGCTGATTGCTCACGGGCGTCAGCTGCGGCAACTCCGTCCCCTGCACAATCACGGCCTGTGCGGACGCGGCGGCAACCAGCGCGACGATAGCGGCGAAAAAGCGTGTCATGTGCCTCTCTCCGGCAGGGCTCTCACCGTGCCACAGAGGAGGCTACCAGAAACCGCCCGATTCTCAACAGAATCGACCGCTCAGCGACGCCGCCTGAGCAGCCTCGCAGCCCCGAGAACCAGCACCGCCCCCGCCCCGGGCGCTGGAATCGCCGTCAACGCGATGTCATCAATCGCCACATCATCCCCCGGCTGGAAGAACGACGTGGGGTTGATGCTCAGCGTCACGCTCGTGCTCGCCCCGCTGTTCCACGACAGCGACCGCAGCGACCACGCCGACGACGTCGGTGCACTGAACGTGCCGATCGACGCCCCATCCACCGCGATGTTCAGCGAAGCCGACGCAAAGCTCGTCCAGTTCGCAATCCACGCGCTGAACGTGTAGTCCGTCCCCGGCGTCACCGCCACCGTCTGCCGCCAGATCGCCGCGGAAGCAGGCGAGCCGCTGTCAGCGATCAGGAACAGACCCGTCCCAGTCGTGTGGTCGCCGCCGATCGTGTTCCAGAACTGCGACCACTCAAACGACGAGTGCGTCACGCCGTACTGGAAAATGTTCGACCCGTCGCTCACCGTCCGGAACGAATAGTCCGACGTGAACCCGGTATTCCCGCCCTCAAAGTCCCCATTCAGAACCGCGGCATCCGCACCGGCAACACAGAACACAGCGCCGACCAGCACACCACACACGCGCATAGAGGAAACTCCCGGGTAACGCCGAACACAGCCGGCAACGGGAGATAGCACACCACCCGCTGACTTCCGACGACTTCCGGCTCTCCGCCGCGCCGATAACCGCCCACCAGGCGCACGAAAAAGGCCGCGACCCGTGCCGCAGCCTTCGATCATGCCCAAGAAACCACTTACTTCTTCTTCGCCGCCTTCGCGAACGGCTTCATCGTGTTGCCCAGCGTCTTAGCCCCCTTCGGGTCCTTGGCGCCGCTCACGAACGCCTTGGCCACGTTGATCGGCCCCAGCGTCTGCTTCTTCGCCCCTTCCTTCGCGGTGCCGTCCTTCACCTTTTTGTTGTTGATCACAACGCCCATCTTCGCGTTCTTGATGCCCTGGATGCCACCCTTGATAGCAGACTTGACCGGATTCGGCATGCGTCGCACTCCTTCAAACCGTGTTGCGTAGCCCGGATCGACACGATGCCGCGGCTGCCCCGTGATAGTACAAAGATCGCGCACATCTGCAAGCGAAGGCAAACTCAACTCACGCCCACTACTCACCCATAGTGCGAGATCGACCTCGTGATCAGCAGCTCATCATTCAGATGGAACACCTCCGCCGCCAGGTCCCCCGACATCCGCCGGTACACCAGGATCACCGAGTACAGCCCCGTCGTCACGTGCATCGGATCAAACCGCAGCGTGGGGTTCCGCTCCAGCGCCCGCGCGAAGTAATCCCGCACGCCAGCCTTGCCCTTGATCGACAGGTCATCCGTGTTGTTGTACCGCTTGATGAACGGCGAAGAGTGCTCGATCGCCGGGTCGTAGCACGCCATGATCGCATCGATGTCATGCGCGTTCCATGCCGCGTACCACCGATCCGCAAACGCCCGGCACTGCTCTGGTGTGAGTGGCATGCATCAGGGTACGCTGGGGCGATGCCAACCAAACGCGCCCGGCAGACCCCGCCGACCAAGCCAGCCAAACCGGCGTCTCCCAGCGCGCAGCTCGAAACCTTCCTCAAGAAGTACACCCCCGCGATCGCCGCCCAGGCCCGCGCCGCCCTGCTAAAGCTCCGCCGCCGCTGCAAGGGCGCCACCGAGCTCGTCTACGACAACTACAACGCCCTCGTCATCGGCTTCGGACCCAACGACCGCGCCGGCCAACACATCTTCTCCCTCGCCTGCTACCCCGACCACATCACCCTCTGCTTCCTCCCCGCCTGCAGCCCCACCAACCTCTACGACCCCAAAAACCTCCTCCAAGGCGGCGGCCGCGTCGTCCGCCACATCCGCCTCTCCAAACCCTCCGACCTCGACCAACCCGACATCGCCGACCTCATGACCGCCGCCCTCGAATCCGCCGACACACCCCTCGACCCCAAGCAGAAACGCACCCTCATCATCAAATCCATCTCCGCCAAACAGCGGCCACGCAGACCCGAACCGAAACCAAAGAAGGCGGCCCGCTAGCGAGGGCCGGCTATTGACACGCTCCGCACTGCATGTACCTTTCTAGCCAAGGAGATAGGGACATGCAGATGCAACTCCGCCGCACCGCGGCGATCGGCCTCATCCTCGCGGCCGCCCCCCTCGCCGCCGCGGACCTCACCTGGCACAAGATCGTCCTCGACGGCGACGCCGTTCCGGGTGCCCCGGGCACCGTCTTCCACGGCGTCAACTCCGTCGCTGCCATCAACAACCTCAACCACGTCGCCTTCAAAGGCGCCTACACCAGCGGCCTCCCCAGCATCGACATCGGCCTGTTCATGGCAGATGCACTGGGACAGCCCACCTCAATGGTCATCCATAGCGACGTCACTCCGGCACCGGGCCAGCCTCCCAACGTGTTCCTTTCCTCCCCGAGCGACATCAACCTGAACGACCAGGACAACCTCGCGTTCCGCTCCCTCCTAGTCACCACCGCCAGCGGCCAGATCGGCCAGGCCATCATCTCCGGCCCTGCGGGCAGCCTTTCCACAACCGCGCGCACCGGCGTGACCGGACCCGGTGCATCGCTGGTGTGGAGCAACCTCGTCTTCGGCCCTGTGCAGAACAACTCCGGCACCGTCGCGTTCGCCGCGGGCGGCTCAGGCACTTCGCCTACCTCCGTCTGGTCCGGCTCGTCATCAACCCCCGCCCTCCTGTGCGAAGTCGGCCTGCACGCCCCCGGCTTCCCGTCCAACACGCAGTTCCGCCAGACCATCGGCACCCCCGTGATCTCCGACGACGGCAGCATCGCGTTCCCAGCACAAATCCAAGGCACAAGCACCCTCAACGCTCTCTGGCAGCAGCGGCCCTCCGACCCCCTCCACGCCGTCGCGCAAAGTGGCCAGGCCACGCCACTGGGCTCGACCTTCAGCACCTTCTCCCGCGTCTCCACCAACAACACCGGCAAGCTCGCCTTCGCCTCCAACATCAACGGATCAGCCAACCTCAACTCCGTCTTCACCTACGACCCCGCCACCGCGCAGATGACCGGCATCATCAGCCCCAACGCGCCCCTCCCCGACGCCCCCGGCGGCCAGCTCACGACACGCATCCATCACACCTCCATCAACAACGCCGGCACCGTCATCGTCGAAGCCACCGTCGACGCCTCCAACGGCGTGACGTTCGACAACGACGACGCCATCTGGCGCTACGACGGCGGCTCGCTCACCAAGATCGTCCAGGAAGGCGCACCCATCCCCGGCCTCCCTGCCGGCGACAGCATGAAGTGGATCGGCACCGGCAAGACCTCGCAGCTCAACGAGCGCGGCCAGTTCGTCATGCTCTGGGGCGTCCAGGGCCCCGACGTCGCCAACGGCGACACGGCCCTCTTCGCCTACGACCCCGTCACCGGCCCCTTCACGCTCGTCCGCGAAGGCGACTTCTTCCAGGTCGCGCCCGGTGACTCCCGCCAGATCAGCAGGATCGACTTCGCCGGTATCAGCAACGCACTCACCGGCGCGACCGGCGGCACTGCCCGCGGCCTCAACGACCAGGGCTACGCCGTCGTCTCACTCACCTTCTCCGCGCCCAGCGGCCCCGACACCTCCGGCATCTTCCTCGTCCAGATCCCCACCCCCGCCACAGCCCTCACACTGACCTTCGGCCTGCTGATCACGGGCCGTCGCCGCCACGCCTAGTCACGTAAGTCTTGCTGTTTCAAGCACGAAGAGTCATTTTCAATTTAACCGTACATATACTTGACATTAAGTTCGGTATCTGGTATATTGCACCCCGTGCTGATGCCAGACGACAAACTCGCCTCCACGATCCTCGTTGAGATCGTCTACCAAGGCCGCGATCCCGTCGAAGTCGCACAAGCCAACAACCTCAACCCCAACAACCTCGCCGCCTGGCTCCAAGACCAAGCCACCCAGTGCCTCCTCCACCTCCTCGAAACCAACAAGAGAGAGCAAGACCTTCGCCGCGCGATCGAGGCCCGCGACCGCCACCTCGATGAGCTGGCCGTGGTCATGAACACCCATCCCGACCTCACCACCCGCATCGACGCCGCGGAAGAGTCCCTCAACATCCTCTGCGGCAGGCTCCGCCGCCCATACTCGCGCCGCCAGCGTGCTTTCACATCATCGCCAGAGTCCAGCCGTACCTTCCCTTCCAATGGACGACCCAGCCCCACCACCGCCACCACCCCAGACGGTGCCGGTCGCATCCGAGGGCGGGTCGGCGCAGCTCGGCGCGAGCCCAACCTCGATCCAGCCCACGCTCCTGGACGAGACGACCTCGCCGGACCAGACCGCCGCGAGGAAAATCCTCCCCTGGCTCGTCGCGGTCGCGCTCTTCATGGAGTCGCTGGACACGACGATCCTCAACACCGCGGTCCCCAAGATCGCCGAGGCCCTGAACGTCGCGCCCCTGAGCATGAAGTCCGCCCTGACCAGCTACACGCTGAGCCTCGCGGTCTTTATCCCCATCAGCGGCTGGATCGCCGACCGCTACGGCACGCGCCGGGTCTTCTTCTCCGCGATCGGCATCTTCACCTTCGGCTCGATCCTCTGCGGCCTCTCCACCAACATGCCGATGCTCGTCACGGCCCGGATCCTCCAGGGCTGCGGCGGCGCACTGATGCTGCCCGTGGGTCGCATCACGATGGTGCGCACCTTCCCCCGCTCGCAGCTCCTGCGGGCCATGAGCTTCGTCGCCATCCCAGGACTCATCGGACCACTGGTCGGCCCCCTCGCGGGCGGCTTTCTCGTGGCCTACGCCCATTGGCGCGCCATCTTCTTCGTCAACGTCCCGATGGGCCTCCTCGGCATCTGGCTGGCCTACCGCCACATGCCCGACTACCGCACGAGCCGCCGCGAGCCGCTCGACATCATCGGCCTCACCCTCTTCGGCGCGGGCATCGCACTCCTCTCCTACGTCCTTGAAGTCTTCGGTGAGCACTCCCTCAGCACCAAGTCCTGCATCTTCCTCCTCGCCGTCTCCCTCGTCCTCCTCGGAACCTACGGCCTGCACGCCCAGCGCGAAGAGTTCCCGCTCCTGCGCCTTCGCCTCTTCAAGGTCCGCACCTTCCGCGCCGCCGTCGTCGGCGGCCTCGTCACCCGCCTGGGCGCGGGCGGCATGCCCTTCCTCCTCCCACTGCTCTATCAGGTCGGCATGGGCTACTCACCCGTGCAGTCCGGCCTGCTCATCATGCCCCAGCCCCTCGCGGCCATCGGCCTGCGCCTCTACATGACCCGCGTCCTCAAAAAGCTCGGCTACCGCCGCGCCCTCCTCGGCAACACGCTCCTCATGGGCCTGGTCATCTGCCTCTTCGCCCTCGTCGACCAAGCCACCCCCGTCTGGCTCATCATCGCCGGCGCTGCCTGCTTCGGCAGCTTCTCCACCATGCAGTACACCAGCATGGGCTCCCTCACCTTCTCCGATCTCCCCGACACAGAAGCCAGCATGGGCAGCAGCATCGCCAGCACCGTCCAGCAAATGTCCATGAGCTTCGGCGTCGCCGTTGCCTCCCTCGCCGTCCTCCTCTTCGTCGGCGAACGCCACGGCTCCGACGTCTCTGACCCCGAAATCATCAAAGGCATCCACCACACCTTCCTCGCCATGGGCCTCCTCACCATCGCCTCCGCCGCCATCTTCCTCCAGCTCAAACCCAACGACGGCGCCTCCGTCAGCCAGCACAAACCCGAAGCCGAAGATTCGCACGCTTAGGATCGCTACTTGCCTGCCATCGAAGAACAACCCGCGGCAGTAACAACCGAGCCAGCGGCGGCGCCGCCTGCCACCGACCACTCCCTGCGCACCGGCCTCATCTACGGCCTCCTCACCTACGCCTGGTGGGGCGTCTCACCCGCCTACTTCAAGCTCGTGCAGGGCGTCCCGCCCGCGGTCATCCTGTGCCACCGCATCCTCTGGTCCGTCGTGCTGCTCGGCATCATCGTCGCCGTTCGCCGCCAATGGTCCGAAGCCTGGGCGCTGCTCCGTGACGCCAGCATACGCTGGTGGCTGGTCGTCACATCCATCCTCATTGCCGTCAACTGGCTCATGTTCATCTACGCCGTGACGTCCAACCGCGTCGTCGAGGCCAGCATGGGCTACTTCGCCAACCCGCTGGTCATGGTCGCCCTCGCCTACGCCTTCCTCGGCGAACGCCCCCGCAAGATGCAGTGGGCCGCCCTCGGCCTCGGCGCAGCATCTGTCATCTACCAGGCCATCGTCCACGGCGGCCTCCCCTGGCTCGCCATCGCGCTCCCCACCATCTTCGCCGTCTACACCGTCATCCGAAAGCGCAAGCCCATCGGCCCCGTCACCGGCCTCTTCGTCGAAACCGCCATCCTCGCCCCCGTCGCTGCCATCTACCTATGGCGGGCCCACGGCCAGGAAGGCATCACCCCAAGAACCTTCACCCTCCTCACCCTCGCCGGCCCCGTCACCACCATCCCCCTCCTCTGGTTCATTGGCGCCACCAAACGCCTCAAGCTCACCACCATGGGCTTCCTCCAGTACCTCAACCCCATGCTCCAACTCATGATGGGCCTGCTCTACGGCGAGACAATGACCAAAGAACGCTGGATCGCCTTCAGCCTGATCTGGGCCGCGGTAATTGTGTTTGTGGTGGATGCGATACGCACGGCCCGCAGAAACTCGGTCGCGGCGAGCGCGTAGCTACTTGTTCGATGCAGATTCTGCCAAGTACGCGGCGAACTCCGCCACCGTGTCCCATGCCTGCGTCGGGTACAGCGTCTCGTGCGACCACAAGCGAACGACCGCGTCCCGCGGCAGCGCCGAGTTATCAGTACGGATCGCGTACCAGTCGCCGAAGGCCGTCGTGCCGATGACGATGTCCTTCGATGATGGACGCTCGGCCACAGGACGGGCTCGGACATCGCTGTCAGCGGTGAATGATGCGGGCTCGGGCTCGCACGCGATCCAAAGTTCCGCCTCGGGCTGCTCCAGATCGATGAGGCGAACGGGCACTGCGGGCAGCAACTCTCGCCATGATGCCGGCAGCTTGGCGAAGAGCTTGGACTGCTCGATGGCCCGCATCAGCGCCGAGTCGTTAGCCAGCGTTGGAACACCTGCATCCTTAGCTGCGGCTTTCAGAGCCGCACTGCACTGCTTGAGCGTCTGCGGTTTGCGGCGTGTTGGCGGGGCGGTGAGCTTCTTCAGCATCTCCTCACGCCGGACGCGTTCAGTGGCGGCTTCGGCTGGTGTGTAGACCGGGGGAGGGAGCGGTCCCTTGACGGCCTTGTCGAGGACGAGAGTCTGTGCCTGACTCATCGGAACCAGTCCAACCGGATCGAACTGTGATTCCTTCATGAGACCCGCGGCAACAACGGCATCGCGGGCTTTCCGGCTGAACAGGATGCCGCGCCAGCGGTGCTTGAACGTGCGATCGTTCGACGTCCCCCAGCCGTCATAGGCAAAGTCGACGTTGGGAATGCCCTCGGCTACGAAGTGATCGGGCCCTCTGATCGAACCTTTTCCCAAGTCGGCAAGCCGTTGAATAAGCGGGTGTTCGATTCTGGCCGCGTCTATGTCATCGTCGTGCACATGCGACAGGCCAAACCGTCGAGCTGGGTCCCAATCCCTGTCAACAGCGTACCGAGCGCTGATGACGTCGCTTCGGGATGCTGGATGGTCCAGACCGCGACCCATCGGCTGCTCAGCCCACACGTGTGACCAGCCAACCTGCGGCCGGTTGCCGACCGGCGGCAACGGCAACGACGCCAGCCCACGGAGGCCATGATCGCGAACGACCTGCAAGAACTCGTCAGACGCAACAAACGCGGGCGTGTGGTTGCACTCAGCGCCGAGGTTGACAAAACCGTAATGCACTCCCTTGCGCAGCTTGAGTGCATTGTCCGCTTCCGAACCGCCCATCAATGGATCAAACCAGCCGCCGGATTCCGGCACCGGCCGAGGTGGTTCTTCGATGTGCCACTTCAGCTCTACTTCCGGCTGAACGGGCAGTTGTTTCACCGCGTCCAAGATGGCGGGGAGCTTGGGAGAGCCAAGCGCAAGCTCAATGTAGATTCCCCGGAAGCTGTCCTTGAACCCGAGCGGCAGGAACTTGCTCCAGTCGGGGCTCGCCGATCGATCGCGCGGCGACAGCCAGATCGAGAGCTTGCACTTCTTGGGTGGCGCCCACATCCCTTGAATATACCGGAAGTTACTTCGCGGCGACCGGCGACCGCAGCTCAGCCGCATGTCATCAGCACACGAAGTCACCCTTTGCGTTCCACTCGTCAGCGCTCCTGAGCAGCACGGTCGATGGAAACGGAGGAGCTTCCGCGTGACCGCTGTAGGTGAGGTGCACGAGCGCGAGCGGCGTTTGGGCCATATCGCACACAAACAGCACATCATCGCAACGCTGGCACCGCATCACTGGTGTGCAGGCCACACCGAACAACGGATGGCCCGCAGCAACTTCTCTCCTTAGCGCTCGCGAAAGCGCCTCCCGCACCGCCGGATCGACGAGACACCAGCCGTCCGGGCACCTCAGATGTTCTGTCAGTTGTTCGGCGCGGTTCTGGATGGACGGGCGAGGCCCGCCGCGCCGCCAGATCATCGTGTAATTCGTTTCGAACGCGGGCGAAGCAGCGGCGTCCCACCAATCGGCGCGGTGCCCTTCACACCGCCGCTCCATCTCGGCGATCAGTTCCTTGTATCCATCCGCTTCCTCGTGCACCGCGATTGGGTCCAGTCTGCCGGCAATATGGAACTCGACCCAGATGCGATCAACCCCAAAGCAATCCTGCTTGAAGGCGTGCACCGCTTCCATGTCTAGCCACCGGAACGACTCTATGACCGCATCGCCCGCGAAGACGCTGACCGTCTCCTGATCCAATGTCACCCGCGTTGGAAGCGGCCTACTCAAATGACCCGGTCTTCCTTCGCGATGCCCAGAGCGGGGCGGATATCGAGCTGCACCACGACCCCGCCCTTCTCTTCCTGGAGGCGTTTGGCGGCTTCGGGGTCGACGTAATCGCTGTGGCACGACAGCTTGGGATGGTCGGAGCCCTCCCTGACGGTCGGGCTGCTTGTTTGCATCGCCTTCTTCGTCTTGCTGGCCAAGCGGTGGATCTCTTCGGGACTCAGCACGCCGCGCTTGTTCAGGATCTCCTGCTGCTCAGGCGTGAGCGCCGCGGACTTCACCGGCTTGCCTCTTTCGTAGCCCTCAGCCTTGCCGCTCACGAACTCGACGATCTCCTTGGAGATGCGCACGCTGCACCAGTCGTGGCCGCACATGGCGCAGAAGTCGGTGTCGACGTCGAGGTCTTCGTCGTGGTAGGCGCGGGCGGTGTCGGGGTCGAAGCTGAGCTCGAAGTGCTTCTCCCAGTTGAGGGCAGCGCGGGCTTTGGTGAGCTCATCGTCGCGGTCGCGGGTGCCGGGGATGCCCAGCGCGACGTCCGCGGCGTGGGCGGCGATCTTGTAGGCGATGCAGCCCTGTTTCACGTCGTCCTTCTTGGGAAGGCCCAGGTGCTCCTTGGGCGTGACGTAGCAGAGCATGGCCGCGCCGTGGTAGGCCATGCTGGTGGCGCCGATGCAGCTGGTGATGTGGTCGTAGCCGGGGAACATGTCGGTCACGAGGGGGCCCAGGACGTAGAACGGCGCGCCGTGGCAGAGCGTGCGCTGGATCTTGGCGTTCCACTCGATCTGATCAAACGGCACGTGACCGGGGCCCTCGATCATCACCTGCACACCCCTGCGCCAGGCGCGCTCGGTGAGTTCACCGAGGGTTTCGAGTTCGGCCAGCTGCGCATCGTCGGTGGCGTCGGCGAGGCCGCCGGGGCGGAGGCCGTCACCAATCGAGAACGTCACGTCGTACTGGCGAAGGATGTCGCAGATCTCCTCCCAGCGCGTGTACATGATGTTCTCCTGGTTGTGGACGAGCATCCACTTCGCCAGGAGAGACCCGCCGCGGGAGACGATGCCGATGAGGCGGTTCTTGACGTACTTGAGGTGGGCGCGGCGGACGCCGGCGTGGATCGTGAAGTAGTCCACACCCTGCTTCGCCTGATGGTGCAGGCTCGCCTCGATCGTCGGCCAGTCGAGGTCTTCGATCTTCTTCCCGATGATCATCGAGTAGATCGGGACGGTGCCGATGGGGACGGTGGAGTTCTGGATGATCGCCGCGCGGCAGGCGTCGAGGTCGCCGCCGGTGGAGAGGTCCATCACCGTGTCGGCGCCCCACTTCTCGGCCCACTTGAGCTTTTCGACTTCTTCATCGGTGCCGCTGCTCACGGGCGAGGCGCCCATGTTGGCGTTCACCTTCGTCTTGCTCGCGCGGCCGATGGCCATCGGGTCGAGGTTGTGCTGGAGGTGGTTGATGTTGGCGGGGATCACCATCCGCCCCGCGGCTACCTCGTCGCGGACCTGCACGGCCGTCAGGTGCGGCTCGCGCTCGGCGACGCGCTTCATCTGGGGCGTGATGACGCCGAGGCGCGCGTGCTCGAGCTGGGTGATGGGGGTGAAGGAGGCCGGGTAGAGAACCACGCGAGTCCCGCCGCGGGCTTCCTTGAAGGTGGCGGACTTGAGGTCGGACGTCACAGCACCAGTGGCCGCGGCGTCGCAGGCGTTACTGACGATGCTCGCCACCCACCCTTCGGGCAGGAAGTCCCACGCGGTCTTGGTGCTGGGCGCTGGCATGCCCGGGGTGTCAGGGCTGGCGAACATCAGCGGGCCGCCGATGTCCGGGGCGAGGGCGAAGGAGCCGGGCGTGGTGGCGGTGGCCTCGGAGCCGGGGTTGCGGGCGCCGTGGAGGGGGGCGCGGAAGCGGTGAAGTGGTGAGGACGTGGTCATGGTCGCGTTCCCTCCGCCGGTGCGAACCGGGTCAGGTTCAACGGGTGCATCTCAGCGACGGCCCCGAATGGCCGCCGCGCCCCGAGCGAATGCCGAATGGTAGGTGGCCCAGCGACATTAATGGGCCGTCTGGGGGTGCCGCGGGAAAACGTGCCGGGTTCGGGCGGCGGGCGCATCCCCCCGTATAAGGAGACTCCCATGCTGAAACAACTCGTCGTTGTCGGGTGTTTGTCATTGGGCTTTGGGTGCGCGAGCCATCAGGAGGCGGCGAGGGCGGTGCCGCAGGTTTCGGCGGAGGGGGAGGCCCGGGTCGCCGCGGGTCACGCGGCGTTCATGATGGGGAACTATGACCGGGCGGTGGAGGAGTACAGCGCGGCGGTGCAGGAGGGGGCGGATGGGCCGCTGGTGCACTTCCGGTATGGGTACGCGCTGCACGTGACGGGGCACCCGGACGCCGCGTTGCCGCACCATGTGTCGGCGGCGCGGATCAAGGTTCTGGCGCTGCGGATTGATGCGTTGTACAACGCCGCGTGCGCGAACGCGCTGATGGGGCACCGGCGCGAGGCGCTGGCGTACCTTGACAAGGCGATCAAAGCAGGGTTCAGGGACACAGCGCAGGTGCGGAAGGACACGGACCTGGACTCGCTGCGGCGGGATTCGGAGTTCAACCGGCTGATCGCGACGATGGGGCGGACGCCGCTGCCGGTGTCGCGGCCGGCGTAAATCGCTGGGCGTTGCTGCCTAGTCCCACCATGCTGCGAGCCACTGGGCGCCCTCTGGCGCCGGGTGCGGGACTTCGCCTGTCGCGGCGGAAACCGTGTCTGGCTTGAGGCGGCGGAGGGCCTTTTCGATCGTGGGAACGGGGGCGGTGGTGCAGATGTAAAGCCACTGGGCGTAGGGCCAGCCGATGTCTGGCACTTCGTCAATCTCGAAGAAGATGCCGCGGGTGTCGGGATGTTTGGTGAGATCGCCGAGGACCTTGCGGAAGGCCTTGAGACCGGGGTGGGGGTCGAGGTTGGGACCGATGGAGAACTCGTCTTCGTTGCCGTCGAGGAAGTCGTCGGCGGTGATGAAGGGTGTTGGTTGAGCCTTGAGTTTCGCTTGAAGCGCCGCACGTTTGGCCGGGTCGGAAGCGTCTTCGAGGCTGGCAGACGGGACTGACTGCTGGAATGCCCTGAACTCGTCTGTGAGAAGCCACTCTGCGTGGCGGTCGCCGACCCACCTTGAGTCTTCATCGTACGTTGGAGACGAGACGCCCCTGAGCATCCGTTGGTAGTAGCCCGCGCATTCGCGCTCGCCGTAGGTCTCGATGGCGGCTTGCGGAACACTCGTGGACGGGTGGTAGCCTTCGATGTTCACGATGATCTCGCGGTGTCCGTACTCCACTTCGCCGAGCCAGTAACCTTTCGTGACCAGAGAGAGCTGTTGGGCCAGGAGGGCACGAAGCTCAGCATCCGGCTCGGTAGTTGCACGCTCCTCCAGCGCTTCTGCGAGCTTCGGAGATGTGCAGCGTGTGCAGGCGTATGCCGCGGCCTGGCGCACGCCCTTGGCTCGATCGCTCAGGCCCAAGACCAGCATCTGAGTTGAAGGCTCGTCGTCGCCGCGGCGGGTCGCGACGCTCAGCAGTACACTCCGAGTCCCGGTAGTTCCTTGCTGATAGAGGTTGAGCAGGGCACGGCCTTCAGCGGGCAGCAACTTTGCGATGTGGCAAGCACACCGCGCACCCGCCACGTGCGCATAGCGAAGTCGGGACTGCACCAACGCGGCGGTGTCTGCAATGCTGGGCCGTTCGTCAGTTCCATGTTTGGCCTGGCCCATCGCCAGACGGGAAATGCTGGCTGCCAGCTTGACACACTGTGCCGCGAGGTCTGGGTCGCCGCACGAAGCTCCATCACAGATGATCGCCCGCCACTCGTCATCGTCGAGCGCTTTTCGAGCGTCGCCGAGGAGCGTCAGCGTCGGCTCATCGATGAACTCTCGCCACAGAGCAGCCATCACACCACCACCGGCGGCAGCTCCACCTCCGCCTGCCAGTCGACCGCGCTGGGGTCGGGGAGCTGGTCGGAGAGGCCGGGCACCTTGAGCTGCTTCATCATATTGAGGCACTGCGAGCGGTGGTGCATGGCGTGGGTGGTGACGTGGATGAGGGCCGCGGCGTGGGTGAAGGTGTAGCGCTTCTTGCCGCCGTCTTTGCCGGGCCAGTCGAGGATGATGGTGTTGGCGAAGCCGGTGGTGCGGGAGTGCGCGGCGGTGGCGGCGAGGTCCGCCGCGGCTTCTTCGTGGAGGGTGAGGAGCTCGTCGACGCTGCGGTCCCTGGCGTCGCCGGACAGGTGCGGGAAGTCCTTGATGTTGTGGAGGAAGGGGCGGGGCTGGCGGCCAGCAAGGCGGTCGGTCCAGCGGCGGGTGGCGCTGATGATGTGCGTGAAGTTCTCGTGCAGCGAGCCCAGGCCGATGTCGAAGGTGCGGTGGAACTGTTCACGTGGCAGCGGGCGGCAGAGGGTGAGGAGCTTGCGCGTCGCCCAGGCGTCGTGGGCGAGGAGGACGTCGAGCGGGTCGGTGGTGGGCATGGGGACTCCTTGCGGGGGTTCGAGCGTAACGGCCGGGGGCTGGGTTGTCACGCGTTTGCCTCGGGAGGGAACGTGAGCTCGAGATGGTCCCCCACTGCCACGTCGTGCCAGCGGGCTTTGAGGCGATCGAAGACTGCGAAGATGGTTTCAAGCTGGAGGCGTGAGACTTGGAAGGGTGGGCGGTGGCCCTCGCGCAGGGACGCGGCGAGCTCCTGGTTGATGTCGTCGGTCCAGGCGTCGGCGAGTTCGGGGTCTCGTCGCGCCGGGTTGTCGGCGTGCTGGGAGAGGATGTTCACGAGGTGCTCGGCCCACAGCGCTTCATCGGGCATCGTGTGGTAGCGCGGGTCGGCCTTGTCGGCGAAGGTGCTGAAAGAGTACCCCGCCGCCATCAGCCCCAGGAACGCGCGGCGGAAGCCCAGCGTCGTCTCCACGGCGTAGTGCATGAGGTCGTGGAGGGCGAAGAAGCCCTGGTAGGCGGTCCGCTGAGTCTCAACGCTGCCGTCGAGTCGGATGCAGGTGAGGCTGACGGCGTCCTGGAGTTTCTTAAGGCGGATGAGCACGGGTGATTGTTACAGAGTTCTCGGGACGGCGCGGTACGATCTGGCCATGCCACACACCACCGATCGTCGGACGTTCCTTCTTCAGCAGGGCGCGGTTGTTGTCGGGATTGCCGGGGCCGCGGCCGCGCTGCGGGCGCAGCCGGAGAAGCCGAAGGCCGACGCCGGTCCTGCTGCTCCGGTGAAGGCGGGCAGCTGGCCGGGCTTTCAACTTCAGGACCCGGTGCTGGTGCGCGAGATGGTCGGGGCTTCACACCGCAAGGCCGACCGCGTCAAGGAACTGCTGAGCGCGCACCCGGCACTGGCGAACGCCGCGATTGATTGGGGATTCGGCGACTGGGAGACGGCGCTGGGCGCTTCGTCGCACGTGGGGAACAAGGAGATCGCGACGATGCTGCTGGCGCACGGGGCGCGGCTGGACATCTTCGCGGCGACGATGCTGGGGATGGTGGATGTCGTGAAGGCGACGCTGGCCGCGCAGCCGCAGCTGGCCGCGACGCGCGGGCCGCACGGCATCTCGCTGCTGGCGCACGCGCGGGCGGGGGAGAATGAGGATCTCATCCAGTTCCTCAGCGGCTTCAAGGGGGCGGGTGACAGCGTGACCACGCCGCTGACCCCCGACCAGGCCAAGCTGTACGTCGGCACGTACGCCGGCGAGAACAGCACACCGACGATCATCGTGGCCGACGGGAAGTTCGGCCTGACGCTCAAGGCCGAAGGGGCCACCGAGCAGCGGCTGGTCCGCGACGGCGAGCACACGTTCCACCCGGTGGGTGCGCCGAACGTGCGGATTGCCTTCAGCGTTAGGGACAGCCTGGCCCACCGCGTTGAGGTGGCCGAGTCGGAGTGGCTGGTTTCCGCGAGTCGCGGCAAGTAGCGACCAATACTTCTGCCGCCATGCCCGACCTTGACCTGCACGACTACGTCCGGTTCATTGATTGGTACCGCAAGACCAGTGCGCCGATGCGTGAGCGCGTGGTGCTGCGGGAGTATGACGGTGGCTGGCTGAGCGTGCGGCCCGGCGAACCGATCGGGGAGAATCCTTCGGCGAGCACGCAGCGCGTGCAGTGGCTCACACGGCGGGAGCCGTTGACGCGGGGGACGGTGGACGCCGCGGTTGAGGCGCTGCGGCGGGAGAGGTGTGCTGGGGCGTTCTTCTGTTTGTCACCGTGGTGCTGCACGGGTGGCACGGTGGAGATGCTGCGCGGGTTGGGGGCGACGGAGTGGCCGTACGTGCAGTACGTCGGGCTGGCGCGACCTGCTGGGCGGGTGGAGGATCCTCGGGAGAGCCCCGTCACGGTGCGGCCGCTGGCGATGGGAGAGATTGACGGGTTCATCGCAGCGGTGAAGCCCTGGGGCAGCGAGGAGTACGGCGGGAACGTGAAGCGGCAAGTTCCTGTGATGCCGATGGAGGTCTTCGGCGCGTTCGTGGGCGACCGGCCTGCGGGGATCGCTCTTCTCACGGTGCACGGCGACTACGGGTACCTGGGCTCGGCGTGGACGGCGGCAGACATGCGCGGCAAGGGGGCGCAGACGGCGCTGATCCGGGCGCGGTGTGAGCGTGCCGCGGAACGTGGGGCTGGATGGGTCGCGGTTGAGACGAACACGGTGGTGGATGGGTCGCTGCGGAACCTCAAGCGGTGCGGGTTTAGCGTGGTCTTGACGTGGCGAGTGTTCAAGTGGGAAGACCCGGCCATCACCCCCACCGCCTGATACGCTGGCGGCATGAATCAACGCATGCCGCTGCTGCTGATGCTGGGGTCGGGTGAGCTTGGGAAAGAGGTTGTGATTTCGGCCAAGCGATTAGGCTGCCGCGTGGTTGCGGCGGACTCGTACGCGGGCGCTCCGGCGATGCAGGTGGCGGACGGGTTTGAAGTTTTGAACATGCTGGACGGCGATGCGCTGGAGACGGTGATCCGCAAGCATGCCGCGGCGGCGAAAGAGCAGGGGCGGCCGTTCCACGTCGTGCCCGAGATCGAGGCGATTCGGACCGAGCGGCTGGTGAAGGTTGAGCAGGAGGGTGTGAGCGTGGTGCCGTCGGCCCGCGCGGCGGACCTGACGATGAACCGCGATGCGATCCGGCGGGTGGCCGCGGAGGAACTGGGGCTGCCGACGGCGAAGTATGGGTACGCGGAGTCGGGGGCTGAGCTGCGCGAGCGGGTCATGGGCAAGGATGGGACCGGCGTTCCGTGCGTCGTGAAGCCGGTGATGTCGAGCAGTGGCAAGGGGCAGTCAGTCATCCGCAAGGAATCGGAGATCGACGCGGCGTGGGAGTATGCGGTGTCGAACATGCGGGGTGACACGCGGCGGGTGATCGCTGAGGAGTTCATCGACTTTGACTATGAGATCACGCTGCTGACGATCCGCCAGCGGCCGAGCGTGGGCGGGAAGAAGCTGAAGGAGAAGGACCGCACGCTCTTTGTGCGGCCGATCGGGCACCGGCAGGAGCGCGGCGACTACCAGGAGAGCTGGATGCCGTGTGCGATGAAGCCCGCGCTGGTGAAGAAGGCCCAGAAGATGGCCGCGGCGATCACGCGGGAGATCGCGGGGGAGAACGGGGCGGGGCTGTTTGGCGTCGAGTTCTTCGTGAAGGGCAAGCGGGTGATCTTCAGTGAGCTCTCGCCGCGGCCGCACGACACGGGCATGGTGACGATGATCAGCCAGGACCTGTCGGAGTTTGATCTGCACGCGCGGGCGGTGCTGGGGCTACCGATCGCGGCGATCAACTATGTGAAGGGCGGGGCGGCGAGCGCGGTGATTCTGGCGGGAGGAGAGATGGCGGATGAACCGGCGTACCCGGGCGTGGAGAAGGCGCTGGCGCTGAAGGATGTGCAGGTGCGGGTGTTTGGGAAGCCCACGACGCGGAAGTATCGGCGGATGGGTGTGGCACTGGCGACGGCGGCGAACGCGAAGAAGGCGCGGAAGCTGGCGATGAAGGCGGCCGCGATGGTGAAAGTTGAGGCTGCGGGGTGATGCCGCGGATCCTGGATGGCTTGTGACCGGTAAGAGATGGGCAGTGGAGACCAATATGGCTGGTATGTCTGACACGCCCCAAGAGTTTGCGAAGTCGTTCCGGACGTTCATGGACAAGATGTCCGCCGCGGCCCCGAACGAGGAGCCCGAACTGACGCGGCGGCTGCGCGAGCACTTCGGCGCCGACCCATCGAGCCTTCCAATCCTGTCCAACACGTTCCAGGGGTACGACAAGGCCAATGTGCAGCTCGGGCTGGACGCGTGGGCCCAGGAGCCCGGACGCTCGTGCGAGGTCGTCGGCGTGACGTCGGCGCACCGCGCGTACCAGAAGGTCACGCTGAGCTCGATCGTGAAGCCGGACCGGCACAACGCCGCGAGCACGGGGCCGGTGGAGTACGAGAGCGTTGACATCGGCGGCGGGAAGATGCTGACATGCCTGCGGACCGGGCTCCTGCTGCTCAAGGACCAGGGCAAGCCGCTGGCGGTGCTGCTTGAGGCGCCCTCGGGTCGGCCGTGGGACAGCGGCCTCAACCTGGAAGTCATGGCCCCGACGCGCGAGGATGCGGAACGGTACATGCACACGCTGCGCTCGGGGATCCGGCAGCGGAATGTCTACCGGGGGCGGATCGTGTCGCTGGAGATGGACGATCACCGCGCCCTGCGGGTCGAGTACCACACGCTGCCGTCCGTTCCCAGGTCGGCGATCATTCTTCCTGCGGGAGTGCTCGACCGGATCGAGCGTCACACCATCGGGTTCAGCGCCAAGCAGGAGCGGCTGCGTGCCGCGGGGAGGCACCTTAAGCGCGGGCTGCTGTTGTACGGCCCGCCGGGGACCGGCAAGACCTTCACGGCGATGTACCTGGCGGGCCAGATGCCCGGGCGCACGGTGCTGCTGGTGACGGGCCGCACGCACGGGCTCATCGAGCACACCTGCGCCATGGCCCGTGCCCTCGAGCCCGCGACGGTGGTGCTGGAGGATGTCGACCTGATCGGCACCGACCGGGACCATGACTCGCGGTGCGCCGGCCCGCTGCTGTTCGAGCTCCTCAACCAGATGGACGGCCTGAGCGAAGACGCCGACTTGCTCTTCATACTGACGACCAATCGCCCGGACATCCTTGAGCCGGCGCTCGCGGCGAGGCCCGGCCGCGTGGATCAGGCGATCGAGGTACCGCTGCCGGATGCCGACAGCCGCGGACGGTTATTGGAGTTGTACGGGCGCGGGCTCACGCTGCAGGTCTCCGACCCGGGCAAGATCGTGGCCCGGACGCACGGGGCGAGCGCCGCGTTCATGAAGGAACTGATGCGCCGGGCCGCGCTGTTCGCGGCGGACACCAGCGCCGCGATGGTGGTGACCGACAAGGAACTGGACGAAGCGCTCCACGAACTCACGCTGCAGGGCGGGGCTTTGACGCGGAGCCTGCTCGGGTTCAGGCCCCAAGCGGACGACTCATCGGGCTGAAGGGTGGAGAAAAGCGTTCAGTCTCGGCGCGGGAGAGCACGGGTCGAAATGATGTTCAGCACCCACGTGGAGCCGAACGTCCCGATCACGTAGCCGGTGAGCCAGTTGCTGTCGATGGGCGTCGGGGGCTCGCCCATCAGCGAGACCGTGAACATGACGGCGAGGCCCGCGAGCACCAGGACCCAGCCGATCATGACGATCCGCGCCTTGCCGGCGCGGGCCTGACCGGCGGCGCACACGGGCACGGGGAAGATGCCCCAGATGAGCGAGCAGAGCTCGTAGACGGCGTTGCCGATGTCGGTGTGGGTGCGGGCCCAGAGCGTGAGCATGACGGCGGCGGGGATGAGGGAGACGCCGAAGGCCAGCGCAGCCCAGCGCTCGCTCCTGTCGAGCGTGTGGCGCCCCATCCTGCTGCCCAGCAGGAACAGGTTGAAGAGCGGGCGGCTCACCATCGTGCCGATAGCGAACACGATGTACGCGATGATCAGCGGCGTCGCGATGGCATCGACGGTGGGGTTGGTCTTCGCCGCCTGGCGCAGGAGCTGGTAGCCGAAGTAACCGCCCACGATGACCGCCCAGCGGGCGCGGGGCGAGAGCCGGCCCATGAACAGGAAGTACGCGAGGAAGATGCGGTAGACCGGGTTGCGGGCCTTCATCGCCTCGAGCATGCCCTTGCGGGCCCAGTCGGAACTGGGGTCCAGGCGCAGGGCCTCGAGGAAGTGCTGCTTGGCTTCCTTGGGCTTGCCCTGGTGCAGCAGTGTCCAGCCCATGTTGGCGTGGCTCGCGGCGTTGAGGGGGTTGCGGGCGAGGGTGGTGTCGATGGCCGCGGCGGCGTCGCTCTTACGGCCCAACTGGGTGAGCGCGATGGCCCGGAGGTTAATGCACGCCTCGTGCTCGGGGTCGAGTTCCAGGCCTCGCTCCGCGGCCTCGAGGGCGTCCTGGTGCTTGTGCTCGCTGATGTCCACGCGGGCGAGGGCCGACCAATAGAGGGGCTCGCCGGGGCTGAGGCGGATGGCCTCGTCGATCGACTCGCGTGATTCCTTGTACATCCGCCGGTCGGCGTAGACATCGGCGAGCGCGAAGTGGGCGTACGCATCGCCGGGTTCCAAGCCCACGCCCTGCTGGGCCGCGTCGGTGGCTTCCTTCCACTTCTGCGCGTTCCCGAGGCACAGGGCGAGGTACGAGTACGCGCGGGCAAGGTTCGGATCGTGGGCGATGGCCTGGCGGAGCTCGGGCTCGGCCAGGTCCAGGCGGTTCTGGCGGAACAGCAGCACGCCGCGCTCGAGGTGTGGGTTGACGGTGTCCATGTTCAGCGCAGCTTGAGGTAGTCCAGCACGTCGTCGTACAGGCCGCCCTGGTTGGAGAAGAGGGCGTAGTTGCGGGCGGTGGCGAACCACTCGTGCGTCGTGGGCTTGAGGGTCTTGGCCGCGGCGAGGAGGTCGGCGGCGCGGATGGGCTCGGGGACGCCCTTCGCCATGGCCGCGCGGAGCTTGTTCTCGATGGTGACGTCGACGAGGTTCTTGATGTCAGCGCCGCTGAAACCCTCGATCTTCTTCGCGATCTGGTCGTGGTCAATGGCTTCGACCGGCTTGCCCGCGAGCATGATGCGGAGGATCGCGGCCCGGGCGCCGGCGTCGGGGGGCGGGACGAAGACGATGCGGTCGAAGCGGCCCGGGCGGCGGAAGGCGGGGTCGACGTGCCACGGGGCGTTGGTCGCGGCGAGGACGAGCAGCCCCTCGTTGTTGCTGTTGAGGCCGTCGAGCTCGGCGAGGAACTGGTTGACGATGTTGCGGCCGGCGGACTGGCGCAGGTCGGTGCGCGAGGCGCCCAGGGCGTCGACCTCGTCGAAGAAGAGCACGCAGGGGCGGGCGGCGCGGGCCTGCTCGAAGATCTCGTGCAGGTTGCGCTCGCTCTCGCCGATCCACATGTTGAGGATGTCGTTGATCCCCACGGCGATGAACCGTGCCTTGACCTCGCCCGCGGTCGCCCGCGCGAGGTGCGTCTTGCCACAACCGGGCGGGCCGTACATGAGGATGCCGCCGCCCATCGCCTTGCCGTAGGCCTTGTAGAGGTCGGGGTGGGCGAGGGGGTGGATGATCTTGAGGCGGACTTCTTCCTTGACACGGTCCATGCCGCCGATGTCGGCGAAGGAGACCCTGGGACGCTCGACCTCGGCGATGGCTGAACGCTGCGGAAGGTCGTCGCCCGCTTCGACCGGCTCACGCTCGCGCTGCGGCGTGGGCTCGGGGGCGCCAAGCTGCTCGGCAAGCGACGGGTCGGCGGCGGATGGGTCGGCGTCCACGGCTTGACGGTACTGGAAGGATGCTCGCTGGGAATCGCCGGTGCGGTGCAGTGCTGTCGCGAAGAGGACGCGGGCGGCGGGGGTCATCGCCTGCGGCGCGTTCTTGGCGATGTCCTCGAGCGCGACCAGGGCGTGTGAGGATCGTCCGAGCTGGAGGTAGACGCGGGCGAGGGCGATCTTGATGGAGTGGTCCATCGGCGCGGCGGCCGCGGCCTGACGCAGCTCGCGCTCGGCCTCGTCCATGCGGCCAAAGCCGATCAGGACCTCGGCGAGGTGCCGGCGCAGCGGCGCGTTGTCGGGCGAGACCTTCAGGGCCTCGCGCAGCGCGTTGATGGTGTCGTCGCCGGGCTTGGACATTCAACAAACTCCAAGGGTCAAGAGGGGCGGGGATTCTAGGGGATCGCCGCGTCCATTACCCGGGCGCAGGAGCGAAGAGGTCTTCGAGCGCGCCCGTCAGGAGCGGGAACTCGAAGTCGAATCCTTCTTCCCGCAGGCGACGGGAAACGCAGTAGCGGCCGTAGATCGCGAGCTCGGGGTCGGTGCGCATGAGGAGCGGCGCGCCGATGCGGACGAGCCATGCGGGGGCGGGAAGGCCGATGGGCATACCGACGGACTTGCGGAGCTTGTGCATGAACTCGGCGTTGGAGACGGGGTTGGGCGCGGTGGCGATGTAGACGCCCTGCATCGACGGGTCCGTGATGGCCCGCTCGAAGAGGCGGTTCATGTCGAGCTCGTGGATCCAGCTCATCCCTTGGCGGCCGCGGCCGACAGTGCCGCCCAGGCCGAACTTGGCGAGCTTGGTGAGGCGCGGGAGCGCCCCGCCGCCTCTGCCGAGGACGAAACCGGTCCGGAGGATCACGCGTCGCATCCCCGGCAGCGCAGCCGCGTCGAACTCGGCTTCCCAGGCACGGGCGACGAACGGGGCGAGGCCTTCGCCGAAGGAACTGTCCTCGGTGCAGACGGCCGCGGGAGGATCGCCGTAAATGTGGGCGGTGCTCATCTGGACCCAGACCTTGGGCGGCTTTTTCATTTGGCGGACGGCTTGGCCCAGCACGCGGGTGGCCTCGACGCGCGAGCGGAGGATCTCGTCGCGGTGGTCCGGCGTCTTGATGCAATCGACGGTACGGCCGACGATGTTGACGATGGCGTCAGCGCCGTCGATGGGGATGTGCCAGGGCCCCAGGGTGCGGGCGTCCCAGGCGATGTGGGGCCATGGGCCCTTGGGGAGGTTGTGGGAGAGGATGGAGACCTGCACGCCCGCGGCGGACAGGTGCCGCGCCAGTGATGTCCCGAGAAACCCGCTTCCGCCTGCGATGACGACTCCCGGCATGTCGGCAGCGTAGCGGGCGGATCGCCAAGCTCTCAGAGCCGGAATCTCACCCTTTTGAGTGAGGACTTTGCCGCCTCGTTAGCTCACAACAGGATGGCCATCACCATAATGAGCCTCGATTTTGTGTTATGTCTTTTGTGGGCGATCACCCTTAGGGAGAAGTTCCTGGGTAGGTATTGGGGAGTAATTATACCCGGCTCATGTCGACTTCATCTATTCGTTGTCGAGACATGGCACTGGTGAGAATGTCAGGCTCGTCGCGCCGGAACAGCGGGCCACACCTTTGCGTGTCAAGATCAGGCCATACGCGCAAATACCGCCAAATCATAGCATTATGGCGATGATTTGACGCGCAAGTCTGGGCTGGTCCGAGTTGATGCCTGCATCGTCTGATGAACAATTTTGGGTGTTCAACTACCCACAAAATTGTGTTTCCGTAGATATGCGTCCGTTGGCGATCTCGACTTCAATCTTTCCTTACGGGTAGTTGTACCTATAGCGAAAACGCCAGCTCGGTTGTTTACTAGTCGAGCACGGGGCATGTGTCACTCATCCGCCTGACCCGAGCTTGAGACGCCACGGACGGCTCTCGCTCCCCTGGGTATGGACACCCAACTCTTCGGTTCGCCGACCCCCTTTATTGGAGGCGGCGGGCTTTCTCGATCCCGTCTTCAAAGGAACGCCGCTGTGCGACTGTGCAACCCGATCACCGACCGCGAAGAACTGGCCCAGCGCTCCAAGGAGCCGCTGACGGCGTGGATCCTGGAGATCGGCCCGACCGCCGCGTTGAATCGCATCCGCGGCAGCGCGGAGGCCGTCGCCGGCACCTGCGAGGTTGATCACGCGGCCCTCGCCACGTCCCTGGTTGTTGAGTACTGCATCGCCAAGCGGTTGACGCCGGCGGAGCTGGACTGCCTGGTGGGCGACCTGCCCGGGCGGGCGACCCGTGCTCTCTCGTGGCTCCTCGCCATCCACCGCACCCCGATCCTCCGTGACAGGAGGGGCCGGTGATGCGCCTGTGGAAGAAGGCCCCGAAGGGGTTCAGGCTGTACAACGCCGCGGCAAGCCGGTGCGCCGAAGCGGCCGCCCTCGCGGTGATCGTCTCGGCCATCCTGAAGGAAGACATTTACCCCACGGCGCTGGTGCTCGCGTGCGCCGTGTGTATTCGGATGATCAATGCTGGAGCGGTCCGGGCGCTGGCCCGCCGCGGGACACCGGCGACTTGCCGGGTCCGTTCGTAGGTCTCTCCTCCTTGCCCGGCGCCGACGGAATGGCGGCCGGTTGCATGGACGTCCCTTGTGGTTCTGGGGGCGCACGTTCAATGGACGAACGTGCGCTGCCCGCTGGGGATCGTCATGTCCGCCGAATCGAACTCGACACCTGAGTGCCGCGCCTTGACCGCGGCCCGCGATGCCGCGCTCAACTACGCCCGCCGCCTGGTCGGCCAGTCCGACTGCGAGGATGTGGCGCAGGAGGTCATGCTGCGCGTGCTGCCCCTGTGGCAGAGTGATCCCACACGCTGCAGCATTTCCTATGTGCTGTCGATCACCCACAACGTGGCGATGAACCTGCTGACGTGCGGGGACCGCAAGCGGCGGAGCGAAGTGCCGACGCAGGAAGTGGCCGCGAAACCGTGCGGGCCGGTGGCGTCGGAAGTGGCTGAGGTTGCGGCGGGGCTGCAGCCCGCGGCGTACCACGCGCTGGTGCTCACGGAGGTGAAGGGCCTTTCGGATGAGCAGGTGGCGAAGTCGCTGAACGTTTCGCGGTCGCTGGTGGGTGCGAAGCGGCGGGCGGCGATTGATGCGCTGCGGGGGTTGTCGCAGGACGCGGTCGCCTGAGCCTGCATGCACATCCACGGGCAAGCTCAGAGCAGCTTGCCCATGCCACCGAGTTGTGCGGCCGTGACTCCAACCACCCGGACCACTTTCTCCGGGCTTGAATGACCCGCGATCAGTTCAACTGACTTCTCACCCACGCCCAGCGCCTCAGCGATCAGCCGGCAGACGGCCTTGTTCGCCTTGCCATCCTCCGGCGGGGCGGCGACTTTCACCTTCAGGCGATCGCCCAATGCCCCGACAATCTGATCGCGCCGGCTCCCCGGCACCACCTTCAGGGCGATGCGGATGGCCGGCTGTGGACCCGAGTTATCGTCCTCGATCATCATGGGTTGGGGGCCTGGGGGTCGCGTGGGGGAGGCAGATGGAGCGTATCTGCACAAAACGGTTGCCCCGCGGCAGGGGTGCATTAGGCTAGTGCTCATGGAGCACTCGGCGTCACGTGCGGTCATTCTGGCGGCTCTGGGCGTGCTGGGAACGGCAACAACTGCCTTTGGGCAACTGCGGCCGGACGAGGTGCTGGTCATCTATGACAGCCGCGTGGCGGATAGCCGCGATGTGGCGGAGTACTACGCGGGGTCGTCGAAGGTGCCGGGCGGCGCGGGCAACCTTCCGGGCAAACGCAAGGGTGTGCGTGTCCTGAATCTCGCGTCGACCGGCGCGGCGATCACCAGCCCGGGCTGGGCCAGCTACTCCGAGTACCAGACGAAGATCCGCAATCCCATCCGCACCTACCTCACGGCCAACGGGCTAGACCGCAAGGTGCGGTGCCTGGTGATGACCAAGGGCCTGCCGCACCGGATGGACGACAGCGACAATATCGACATCGGCGACAACCCGGGCGGGTTTATCGATGAGGTCAACGCCGCGGACGCGACGTGCGCGAGCGTCGACAGCCAGCTCACGCTGCTGTGGCAGGACCTCAACACCGGCGAGGCGGGCAACGGGAACGACAGCAAGGACGATGGCTGCATCCTGAATCCGTACTGGAAGAGCGCTTCACCAATCGCCTCCTTCACCACGGCCAATATCCACACGACCAAGACGTTTACTGTCGCGAGCGTGGGACCGGTTTGGACGTATATCTCCGCTGTCGGCGCCGCCAAGCTGACACCGGGTGACATGATGCTGGTCACGCGGCTCGACGGCCGGACGCAGGCGGATGTGCGGGCGATGATCGATCGCGGGCAGACCATCCTCTACAACGTCAACACCGACCACATCATCCTGGATGAGGGGGACAGCAACGGGGCTGCGGACGCGGGGGCCAACTCTGAGCTCGACAATCAGGCCGCGCTCGCGCCGCTGCGTGCCAATGACGATTACGAGACGACGCGTGACTACCTGCTGAACACCGACAAGCGGTTTGCGCCGTCGGTCGTGCACTATGACCCTTCGCCCAACGCCGCGAACTTCTTCATCGGGACCCGGGTGGCGTACAACGGAGGGATTCAGATTTCTGGGAACGTGTGCCTGCTGGCGACGGCGGGTTCGAACCACGCGGGAACATTCCCGACACGTGTTTCAGACGGCTTCTCCGGCGCGACGGTTTTCTCGCAGTCGTACTTCTACGCCAACGGCGCCATCTTCAACACCATCGAGTCGTACAACGGGCGCGACTTCGGCGATCAGGGCATCGGCGGCATCGTGCAGGAGCAGGCGAGCGACTTCATCGCCAGCGGCGGGACGCTGGCGATCGGCCACGTGTGGGAGCCGCTGGCGGACACGATCGCGGATAACGAGTTCCTGGTGAAGAACTTCCTCGAGGGGAACCTGTCGTGGGCGGAGGCGGCGTGGACGTCGATCCCGTGCCTGTCATGGATGCATGTGGTGATCGGCGACCCCTTGGCGCGGCCGGCGCGGTCGAGCGAGGATGTGGATGGGAGCGGGCGGGTGGGTGTGGGCGACCTGTACGCGTGGGAGGCGGCGCCGACGAACATTGATCGCACGGGCGCGGCGGACAGCGCGGACCGGCTGGTGCTGCTCAGGACTTTGAGGTTCTATGAGCGGACGGACTTGATGAATAGAAGGCCTTAGCTGGACTTCTTCAGCCGCGCCGCTGTCTTCTTCCCCATCCGCCTTGGGGCAAAGATCGCCGAGCCCTTGTTGTCCTTCTCTCTTGGCACCGGCCCCATCTCAATCCGCTCGCACGCGCTCTTGGCGTTGGCCTGTGAGTACTCGATCCCGATGAACCGTCGGCCGAGGTGATGGGCCATGACGCCCGTGGTGCCACTCCCCAGGAACGGGTCGAGCACCAGGTCGCCCTTGTGGCTGCACGCGTTGATGACGCGCTCGAGGTAGACCTCGGGGAGTTGGTTGTCGTGCCGGCCGCGGCGTTCTTTGTTGTTGCCCTGGATGCGGCCCCAGTAGCGGCCGTACCACACATCCATCGGCACGCGCATCCCGGCGGGCATGCCGTCCTTCTTGTCCATCGTGCGCGGGTCGAAGTACGTCGTCGCGCGGTCGGAGGGCTCGAGGACTTCTTTGCTGTTCCACGTGTGCGGCGCACCGGGCTTAACGAACCACAGGGCGTGCACCTTGCTGTTGATGAAGCGGGCCTTGGTGTTCTGGCCGAAGCGGTAGTGCCAGATGCACCAGTTCTCCATGATGAGGCCGCGGCTCTTGAGATAAACCACGATCTCCGCCGCGGTGTCATCGGGGATGTTCACCCAGAACGAGCCGCCGGGCCGCAGCACGCGGATGCACCCATCCAGCCACTCGTGCGTGAACTTGAGGTAGTCCTCCCGTGGCATGGCGTCGTGCCATTCGTCGTACGCCCGGTTCCAGTTGAACGGTGGGTCGGCGAAGACCAGGTCCACCGTCGCGGCCTGGAGCGAATCGAGCACCGGGCGGCAGTCGCCGACGTAGATGGTCGCGTCGGGGTCGGAGAAGTGCTTGAACGGCTTGATGGTCTTCACGCGGGGTGGGGTCGATACGGCGGTCATGGCAGTGGCCGACAGGGTACCGCGTGCGGGCGGCCCGCGCCAGCAATCACGCCGGGAACGCCTACTATTGCCCGTCCTGCTCCCATCTCCGGGCGATTCCGTCGCCGGGATTCTCATGGGCGCGGCCTCAATCCACTTGGGCGCGATTCAACCGGGCCCGCCGAGCCACTATGACTCCAGACCTCATGCACGATCCCCTGCAACAGCCCGAACAGACCACCACCCCGCCCCAAGCCGAGCTGACCGAGGGTGAAGCCAAGGCCAAGGCGAAGCGCGCCGAGATCTTCGACGAGACCAGGACGTTCGCCGAGCTGGGCATGCGCTCCAGCGTCCAGAAGGGCATCGATGAGGCGGGGTTCAAGCACCCCACCGTCACGCAGGCCATGCTCCTGCCGGGCATCCTCGCCGGGCGCGACGTGCTCGGGCAGGCCAAGACGGGCACGGGAAAGACCGCCGCGTTCTCCCTGCCGCTGCTGTGCAACCTGGACAAGGACCTGCCCTTCCAGGCGCTGATCCTGGCGCCGACGCGCGAGCTGGCGATCCAGATTACCGCGGAGATTGACGAGCTAGGCAAGCACACGCCCATCCGCGCGACCACCGTCTATGGCGGCCAAGCCGTCCGCACGCAGGCCGGCAAGCTCGAGAAGGGCAGCCACATCATCGTCGGCACGCCCGGGCGCGTGATGGACATGCTGGAGCGCGGGCTGCTGCACTTCAAGAACATCAAGCACGTGGTGCTCGACGAAGTCGACCGCATGCTCGACATCGGCTTCCGCGAGGACATCCGCCGCATCCTGGACCAGACGCCCAAGGAGCGGCAGACGGTCTTTGTGTCGGCGACGATCTCGCCGGACATCGAGAAGCTGGCCCGCCGCTACATGCGCGACCCCGAGAAGATCGTGGTCGCCTCGGGCTCGCTGACCGTCAGCCTCGTCGAGCAGCACTACCTCGCGGTGAACCCGTGGGACAAGAAGCGGCTGCTGCTGCACCTGCTGACCCACGAGGAGCCGGCGCTCACCGTCGTCTTCTGCCGCCTCAAGCGTGTCGTTGATGAGCTCGCCACCGGTCTCACCCAGCGGGGCGTCGAGGCCCACGCCATCCACGGCGATATGCCCCAGGGCAAGCGCAACAGCACGATGAAGAAGCTCCGCGATGGGCACCTGGCCGTCCTCATCGCCTCGGACCTTGCCAGCCGCGGCATCGACGTCGACGATATCTCTCACGTCATCAACTTCGACCTCCCCGACGATCCGGAGGTCTATGTCCACCGCATCGGCCGCACGGCCCGCGCCGGCAAGCACGGCGTCGCGTGGTCCTTTGTGTCGCCCGAGCAGGGTGAGCTCCTGACCAGCATCGAGATGCTGATCAACACCGAGATCCCGCGGATGGAGTACCCGGACTTCAAGCCCACCGAGCGCCCCGCTGGTTACCGTGACCCAACCCCCGGCGGGCGGCGCGAGGGTGGGCTGACGCTCGCCAACGGCCCCAGCCCTGACGGCGCTCCTCCTCCGGACGCTCCCAAGACCAACCGCATCCAGGCCAGCATGAACCCGGACATTCCCGCCAAGGTGGACGAGTCGAAGTTCCCCGGCGGAATCGTCCCGACCAAGATGCCGCCCAAGCGCCTGCTCCGCGGCATCAAGTCCAACCGCCGGTAGTTTCCCGTTGACCCAAGGGCCAACCCCGGTTAGGGTGGCCGCATGGGGTGCGACGCGCTGGTCCAGCGCGCTCGTTTGTTGTTTGAGCGCGATGAGAGTGCGCAGGCGGAGGCGATCCTCCGGCGCGCCCTATCCAGCAGCACCTCTGACCCCCTCGCCTTGATCGCGATCGGCGACCTGCTGCTGCAGACCGGACGCTTTGCGCAGGCCGAGCACTATCTCCGCAAGTCGCTGCAGGCCCGCCCCGATGACCCGTCCACGCTTGAGCGGCTGGCGAAGTCGCTGATCCCGCAGCGGCGCAGCGAGGAAGCCCATGGGCTGCTCGAACGCGCTCTCGACGTAGACCCGGCGTGCATCTCCGCCCGCGTCACGCTCGCGACATCGCTGCGGCGACTCAACAGGACCTGGTCGGCGCTGACGCTGCTCCGGCAGGCAATGCACCCATCCGTGAACGATTCGGGGCTGCTCAGCGCGTACGCGCACACGCTGCACGCCATGGGACGGATAGACGACGCGCTGCCGATCCTGCGCCAGATTACCGACGCGATGCCATCGCACGCCCCGGCGATCGACGGGCTGTGCAGCGTCCTCAACTATGCCCCCGGTGTATCGCCGGCCGAGGTGCGGCGCGTGCACGAGCAGTACGGGCTGCTGATCGAGCGGGCCGCGGGCGCACCCCCGAGACCGGCGGGCGCCGGCGCTCCCCGCGGCCCCGGCCGGGGAAAG
>JADMIO010785040.1_pt1 | contig 35901 bp, 28 predicted proteins | sample 8958161 | NCBI WGS metagenome assembly JADMIO01 (sample SAMN16585339, study PRJNA669376) | soil metagenome | isolation source: Crop rotation soil | place: USA: Cullars Rotation, Alabama | collected 2011
CTTTCCCACTGCTCGCACCGGCACCGCCCGCTCCGGCGCCGCCTGCGCCCGCGCTCGATCCGCCGCTACCACCGGTCGCGGTCGTGCCGCCGGTCATGCCGCCGCCGGTCGCGGTGCCTCCGGTCGCGACCGCACCCGAAACACCACCCGTTGGTGCGCCTCCGGTTTGCGAACCGCCCGTGGCGAAACCACCCGTCGAAACACCGCCGGTGCCGGTCGGCTCCGCCGTCTCGTCCGAGCACGCCTGAAGGATGGGCAAGGCCGCCGCGACGGAAAGAACCGCAGCGACCGCCGCGCTCGGCGATCGCAAAAATATCGTCCGCATGCCCCTTAGCGGCGAGCAACACCCCGCGAGCTATCACAAAAGTAGGACCGTGGAGCCACGCCACAGCGACTGTCCCGAAAGTCCACGCCCCTCACCCGGAGCGGACTTGGCGCTGCTTCTAGCGCGCGTCAAGGCTCGAGCCGCCTTTAGCACCGTCGGAAGTCGTTTCAATTACTCGCGTCCGGCGACCGGTTGTTCGCGACGGGCTGCGAAAGGGGTCCCGCGTGGTGGTGAACCATGCGCCAGCGTCCCCCTTCGAGTACGAACACGTTCGTCGCCGCGAGGTGCGCGGGCGTGTCGCCGCTCGCCTCGAAGCAAGTGACGAAGGCGGTCTCGCCGATCACGTGAGCGCGGGCAGACCGGCAGGACATCTCCCAGCCGCCTGCACCGCCGAGGATCCGTTTCCAGCTCTCGAGCACCGCGCTGCGCCCGACGAGCGGCGGAAGTCCGGGGTGGACGCAAGCAATCGGCGCGCGCTCGGCCCACAGCCGGCTCATGGCCTCGAAGTCGGCATCACTGAACGCCCGATAAAACTCGTGATTCGCCTCGAGAACGGCAACCTCGGCGGCGACTCGCGCACTGTGCTCGTCCATGAAACCCCTGGGACGGTACCAAATTGCGCGATCCGCTACACTCTTCGAGCGTTGACGACGGAAATCGAAGTCCGAGCGGAACAGGTGCGGACCCTGTACCGCCAGGGGAACGCGGCCGTGGTGGCCGGCTTCGTGGTCTCGCTCATCGTCACGGCAGTTCTTTGGCGATCGACGCCCTCGTCTGCCCTTCTGGGACTGCCCGGCGCGCTGGCGGTGATTTCCGCCGGGCGCATCGCGCTGCACCGCCGCTACTTTCGCGCAAATCCGAGCAAGGACCAGGCGGCACCTTGGGCGCGGTGGTTCGTCGTGGCCTCGACGTGCTCGGGTCTCGTTTGGGGCGTCGCCGGATTCTCCTCGTTCGGTCGCTCCGAGCCTCTTGCCGACTTCGTCGTGGCTTTCGCCGTCGGCGGGCTTTCGGCGGCGGCGGCGGGCACGGTCTCTTGCTACCTACCGGCGTTCTTTGCGTTCGTCGTCCCGGCGCTCGCGGGAATCCTCGCGCGTTCGCTCACGCTCGGCGATTCATCGCACATCGCGACCGCCGCGATGATCGGCGTGTATGGCCCCGGTCTCTCGACGATCGCCGTGGTCACCCATCGGGCGCTTCGCGAAGCGTTTCGATTTCGGTTCGAAAACCAAGCGCTGCTGGTCGAGCTCGAGGCCGCGCGGGCCCGCCTCGAGGAGAGCAATCGAACGCTCGAACAGCGCGTCGCGGAGCGAAGCCGCGAGCTCGAACAAAAGGCCATGGCACTGCGCGACGCGCAACGGATGGAGGCGGTAGGGCGCCTGGCGGGCGGCGTCGCCCACGACTTCAACAATCTGTTGATGGTGGTACTCGGCAACGCGAACGATCTCATTCAACATCGGCAACGCGGGGAAGCTACCGAGCCGCGCCTCGCGGAAATTCGAGAAGCCGCCCAGCGCGGGGCCGAGCTAGTAAAACAGCTCTTGCTGTTCAGTCGTCGTCAAGAAACACGACCAGAAACACTCGAGCTCAATCGCGTGGTCGCCGACATGCAGCGCATGCTCGGGCGACTGATCGGTGAGCACCTGACTCTCGACGTGACTCTTTCGAAGACGCCGCTCTTCGTGCTGCTGGACAAGGCAGAGCTCGGGCAGATCGTCGTGAACCTCGTCACCAATGCTCGGGACGCGATGAGCTCGGGCGGGACGGTCAGCGTCGAGACCACGGAGGTGGTTCTCGAGAAGAGCGAAGAAGACCTGGCTTTCGGCTCGTACGCGGTATTGGTCGTTGCCGACACCGGCGTCGGCATGGACTCCGAGACTCGCAGGCGCCTCTTCGAGCCGTTTTTCACGACGAAGGAAGTCGGTCGCGGGACGGGGCTCGGGCTCGCGACGGTGTACGGCATCGTCGAGCGATCCGGCGGCGCCATCCGCGTGGAGTCTGAATCACGCCGTGGTAGCCGCTTCCGCGTCTACTTCCCGCGCGCCGAGGCTCCCGTCGAGACCGCGACTTCGAGCGTACCCGCGCCGGGTGCCGTCGCGGCGGCCACCATTCTCCTCGTCGAAGACGATCCGGCCGTTCGCGGCGTGGCCAATCGCATGCTCACCCGGGCAGGCCATCACGTGCTCGTCGCCGAAGACCCCGAGCGTGCGCTCGCTCTATCGGCGGAGTATGCGGGCACCATTCACGTCCTCATGACGGACGTGGTCATGCCGAAAATGAGCGGGCCGGATCTTTCCGAACGACTGCGAGAGGTGCGACCCGGGCTCTGCACGCTTTTCATGTCGGGTTACAACCGCGGCCTGCTCGTCCCCGCCGAGGACGAAAGCCACGGCGTGCTGTTTCTCGAAAAGCCCTTCACTTACGATGCTCTGCTCCGAAAGATAGGCGCGCTCGTAACGCTTTCCCGAGCGTCGAAGGAGGGAAAGGGCCCTGAGAGCAGGCTCGCATGAGACCGCGCGAGCCCCATCCCTACTGTCCGCTATTGATTTCTAGCACGCCGGCGTAGTCGTACGCGCCGGATTGCTCGTCGTTCGTGAAAAGCTTGAGCGCGTATTTCCCAGCAGTCGGAAACTCGCAATGAAGCCGCGAGACGCCGCCTCGAACGAAGTCGCAGCTCTCGCGCGGACCGGGCCCAAAGCGCCCGATGAGCCATGCGCCGGACGGGTTTTCGATGACAACGTCGATGGCTCCGCTCACGGTGACCTGCGAGCGAGTGGGGTCCAAGAGCTTCAGTCGCTGAGCAAAAAATGCGGAGCTTAGCGCGGGCTGACGCAAGAAATCGCCGCGCGAAAGCGGCGCTTCGCGAAGCTGCCAGCTCGGTTCGTCGGGGAAATGATCCACCCCGAAAGCCTCCGGCGGCGTCAAAAAATACTCCGTTCCGAATTTCTTGGTGAATGTCGACCCCTCGACGAAGCCGGCGTCCCACGTCGCATCGATCAGGTACCAGCGCCCGGCGATGCGCGCCGCGTTCCAGGCATGCCCTTCGCCGTTGAGGTCCGAGCTCGTCGTCCGCGCATCGCCGATCACGACCGCAATCTCCGCTCCAGCTGCCTTCCCGAGTGCAGCGAGAAGCTCTGCGTAGCCCGCGCACACCGACCTTCGGGTGCGAAAGGTGGTTTCCGCGTCCTGCGGCGGGTACACGCCGGCACGGTACGATTCGACATCGTAGCTCACCCGATCGGCGACGTAGTCGTGGAGCGCCTTCACGCGCAAGATCGGATCCGACTCGCGCGACGCAAAGTAGCTCCCGACCGCCTGGATACTCCGTTCGGCGTCCGGAGGGATTTGCGCGACACTCGGCTGAAGCGTCGCTGCGAACGGCCAGGTCGCGCCGGTCGAGAGCGGCGCCGTCGAGCCCGCAATTTCGTCGTGGCGCCCGCCGGAGTCGGTCGTCGTGCTCGGGTCCGTCGCGCTCCCCCCAGCGGGGCTCGGCGTTCGAGAGCCGCTGCCAGCCGTGCCCGTAACGTCGGGCTTCGGCGTGTCGTCCGACTTCACGAGGTCACGAAACGGGTTCTTCCGGGTCGCCACGTACAACCATTCGAGCCCGTTCGCGGTCGCGAACAGGACGCGCCGCATCCCCGCGGCGCGAAGGCTCTGATTTCCTTCGAGCATCCAATCGCCACGCGTCGAGAGCGCTGCGAACGCGGACTGCGGGTACCAGGCGATGAGCGCGACGAGGAAACCAGCGTTGAGCGCCAGCGTGCGCAGAACGATGCGGTCGCCGCCCGTCAGAATCCGTTTTTTTTCGTCACCGGAGGCCGCACGCTTCCGTACGCGCGCCTCGGACCAGACGTCCCACGCGACCGGCAAGATCGGAAACAAGAGTGCGCCGACCAAAAATGCGAGCCAAATCGGCCCGTTCAAGTACGCGGCGAGCGACGACGCGCACCACACGCCGAGGAGCGGAGTCGCAATCGTGAGAAGCAGAAGGACCCCCTTGATTACGAGCCCGAGCAGCGTGGAAATCGCCGCTGACCGCCACCGCGCCATTCTCGATCAATCTAAGTCGCCGCGCTCCCGAGTCAACGCCCGTGATCGGCCGCGCCGTCTCGCGCTCCTTGACACCCTCGGGTCGTTCGCGTTGAACGGAGGAGTTGAGCGCCGGTTTCCCGTGCAATCGTTGCGGTGCCACGTTGTTCTTCGACGCCGCGGTGCAGGCGCTCCGCTGCCCGTATTGCGGCACCCTCGAAACGGCAGGCGCACGGGAAAGCTTGCCCATCCGCGAGATCCCCATAGACGAGGGCCTCGCGCGCGCGGCGCGTGGAATGGGCCGACCCGTCACGAGCGTGCAATGCACGACGTGCGGCGCAGTGGTTCACGCCGCCGAGGGTGAAGTCACCGCCGCCTGCACGTTCTGTGGCTCGGCAGTCGTCCTTTATCAGACCGATCCGAACTTGATTCGCCCCGAATCGCTGGTCCCATTTCTTTTCGATCGCAATTCGGCAAACCAGCGATTCGCGAGCTGGCTCAAGGGACTTTGGTTTCGGCCCGACAGCCTCAAACGCCTCTCACGCGCGGACAAGCTCGAAGGCGTGTACGTGCCCTTCTGGACGTTCGACGCGAGCGTGCATTCGACCTGGACGGCGGACGCGGGCCACTACTACTACGAAACCGAGCACTACACCGAGACGGTCGGCGGGAAAAAGGTCCAACGCTCGCGTCAGGTGCGGCACACGCGCTGGGAGCGGGCGAGCGGCTCGCGCGACGACCGCTACGACGACATTCTCGTGTGCGCTTCGAGGGGACTCGGGGACGCGCTCGTGCGGAAACTTTCGCCCTTCGACACGCAAAGGCTCGTGCCTTACGACCCGTCGTTTCTCGCGGGCTGGCGCGCCGAAGCGTATTCGATCGACATCTACGCGGGCCTCGAGCGAGGCAAGGAAACCATCGTGACGGGCCAGCGCGGGCGCTGCTCGAGGGACGTGCCTGGCGACACGCAGCGGGCTCTCGACGTCGAGAACACGATGACCGCGGTCACGTTCAAGCACGTGCTTCTGCCCGTCTGGGTCGGCGTTTTCCGGCACGACAACCGACCGTATCAATTCATGGTCAACGGTCAGACGGGCGAGGTCGTCGGCACCGCGCCGTGGTCGACCGTGAAGATCCTCTTCTCTGTCTTGATAGTGCCCGTCGCGCTCATGGTTTCGATTTTCGTCATGTGGTTCTTGGAAAACTACGAATTTTCGTTTTGAGCGCGCCACCCGCCGCTGGACGCTAGGCTTTCCCCGCGGAACAGCGGCAGTAGCGGCGGACGACTTCGACCACCTGGCTCTCCGTGAGCGGCTTTTGCAAGTACACGTCGACCTGTATTTGCTTGGCTCGGCTGCTGAGCCTCTCGAAAGCCGACATCAGCACTACGGGAATGTCGCGGATATTTTCGCGCCCTAGCTGTTCCTCCCGGAACGCTGCGCCATCCATCACCGGCATGACGAGATCGAGAAAGATCAGGCAGACGTCGTCCGTCGTGAGCAAAACCTCGAGCGCCTCGAAACCGTTCGCCGCCCCCTTCGCGGGACAGCCATGGATACTGATGAGCTCGACGAGCGTGTCGCGGAGGAGCTCGTCGTCGTCAACTACGAGAATGCGCCCGTGCGACACCGCTCGTACCCTACGCCACCCCGGGGCCTGATCTAACGACCCAAATCGCTACAGATCGCCGAGGCGTGCTTTACCGCCGAACGTAGCGCCGAACCGCGAGGGATCGCTCGTTCGGGAGCGTCGTCTGCTCGCATCGTCGAGACGAACGTCGATTACCGCAACGTTGAACGCACCGCACGACCAACGAGCAGTTCGTCGAGTCGTCACTCGCTCATCGGGAACCTTTCCCTCCGTGGGTTGGGATTGCGGCGATCACGGGGACCCTCACCGCGGCCGACGTCTTCGGCCCCGCCGGGCAGGGCATCCTGCCGGCGAAATCGCCGAGCTCGTCGCCGCGATTCGAGCAGGCGCCGCGTACGTGGACGTCCACTCGCAGACGTTCCCAGCCGGCGAAATCCGCGGTCAGATCGCCTCGCTCCGCTGACGCCTCGGCGGGACGCCCGCGTCGGGCATGGGCGCGGGCGTCCCTGTTACCAGGCAGAATCCGATAGTGCCGGCACGCACTCGTGCACGGGTCGAGTCGCTGGGGTAATATCCCAGGCGCGCGTATCGGTCTGAGCGCGCATGGTCACGACTACTCTCCACAAGGAGGATCAGATGACGTTCTGTTCCTTTCTCCGGATCACGTTGATTGGCGGCGCGCTCGGCGCTTGCGTCAACCAGTACACGTCGCCGGACGGCGAGGTCGAAAATACGAGCACGAAACCCTCCTCGGAGTCCTCGAGCCTACCGAGCGAGTCGCCGAGCTCCTCGGACGAGGAATCGAGCTCAGCCTCCGAAAAGAAGAAGGAAACGCCCGACGAAGCCAAACGCGACCCGATCGAAGCTTCCGGCACCTGCGACGACCGAAGCTGCGTGTCGTCGACCGACTGCTGCAAAGGCTTCCAATGCGGCTTCGACCCGGAACGCAGCAAGGTGACGCGGTACTGCCTCAAGCAGTGACTTCGGGCGGTCGGACGGTCGTTCGAAGGGATAGGTAACTTTTCAGGTTCCTTGCGCGCACCCGCCCGAGCAAGGTCGGGTAGAATCCCCCTAGGGCCGGGTCGCACCAGCGAAACCAACAACCAGGGCGGGCATCATGACCATCGAAGAAACCATTCGGGAGCTCGAGGAACGTCTCCTTTCGCCGGAGGTTCGCGCGTCGGCGCCGGATCTCAAGCGACTGATTTCGGACATCTTCGTGGAAATCGGGAGCTCGGGGCGGATCTACACCAAGGCGTCCATCATCAACGTGCTCACGTCGGCGCCCGACCTCCCGGACGCCTTGATGGAGTATTTTCGAGTTCTCGAAATCGCGCCGGGGGTCGCCCTGGCGACCTACCGATGTGGCGGCACCCTGCGAAGCACCCTCTGGAGGCAAGAAGGGTCCGCATGGCGCGTCGTCTTCCACCAGGGCACTCGCTCGGCGTTGACGGCTAGCTCCCCTGAGAGCCATCCGTCGAGATAGGTCTTCGATGACGTCGTCGTTTGGCTAAGGGCAGACGTACACTTTGCTGTCGAGCGCGGCGTCGCACGCGTCGTCATCGTCGACGTCGACGACGTCATTGCAGGTATTTTCGACGATCTTCGACTGGTCGTCGCTGCCCGGACAATTGCCGCATTGATCTTCGAGCTCACCGCAGGGATCGTCGCAAGCAGCGACCCCGAGTGCAGCGAAACCAACGAGACAAAGCACCCTCATCATGAGGCCGATTGGACCACGGCTGTCCCACGATGGCTACTTCGAAACGCGGCGCGGGTGCGCTGCTACAATCGGCACATGCCCGCCCGTTGCGCCTTCGTGGCGTGCCTCACCCTGCTCGCCGCAGCGTGCGGAAGCGAACAGAACCCGTCGAAGGGCGGCACGGGAGGCGCGGGCGGCGCCGCCGGAAACGGGAGCGGCGGCTCGACCGCCACGGGTGGTAACGCGGGGAGCGGGAACGGCGCGGGAAGTAGCGCCGGTGGGGCGGCAGGCGCCGGGACGAAGGGCGGCACGGCGGGCGTCGCTACGAACGGCGGTATGTCCGGTGCCGGCGCGAGCGGAGGTACGACGACGACCGGCGGAGCGGGCGCCGGTGCCGAGGGAGGTAGCGGCGGGAGCATGCGGGGGTGGCGTTTGCCGGATGCGAATGCACCGTTCGACTATCAGATTGGCGGCGACTATGCGCCCGCGGCGGGTGTCGCGGTGGTGAGTCGCGATCGCGAGGGCTCGCCTGCGCCGGGGCTCTACAACATTTGCTACGTGAACGGCTTTCAGGGGCAGCCGAATGACGAAAGCTTTTGGCTCGACGATCATCCGGAGCTCGTGCTGCGCGATGCGGCAGGGGATCCCGTCATCGACGCCGACTGGGACGAGCTCTTACTCGACACCAGCACCGACGAGAAGCGCGCTGCGCTGGCCGACATCGTCGGAGCCTGGATTGCCGCGTGCAAGGACGACGGTTTCGACGCCGTTGAAATCGACAATCTCGACAGCTACAGCCGCTCCGAGGATCTCTTGAGCGAGGACGACAACGTCGCGTTCATGGCGCTCCTTTCGACCCGCGCACACGCAGCGGGGCTCGCCATCGCGCAAAAAAATTCGACCGAGCTCCTCGACCGCGTCCCCGAGATGCAAACCGACTTCGCCGTCGCCGAAGAGTGCAACCGCTGGGACGAGTGCGGCGACTACCGTACGACTTACGGCGATCGCGTCTTCGTCATCGAGTATCGCCAACAAGACTTCGACGCCGGCTGCCGGGACTATCCGGGCCTCAGTATCGTTCTCCGCGATCTCGACGTGTCGACTCCCTCGAGCGCGTCTTACGTCTTCGACGGCTGCTGACGCGGATCAGTCAGACTTCCTGCGCCGCATCAACTGCGTCACGAGCGCGCCGATGATCGCGGCTCCGACGACCCAGCGTCCGTAGCCGGGCCAGAGGCCCATCTGAATGGCGCTCGGCGGGTAGGCTTTGCCGACGGCGGCGGCGACGGGGCCTTCGTCGTCGTAACGATCGCCGTGGAACGCAACCGGCTGACAGTTCCACCAGGCCATGTATGCCCAGAACAAGCCGAACACCTGGCACTTGTAACCAGCCTTGTCGCCCTCGAGCTTCGGATCCTTGTCGAGCGGAGCCGGAAGCGGTCCCGTTTCGAAGATGTCTTCGCCCGTTTGATAGAAAACCGGAATGGCCGCGGCTTCACGCGTGAATGCCAAACTCGCGAGCGCGAATGCCGCTACCACCAAGCCCGTCGTCACGACCCTCTTCTCGAATGTAGTCATCCTAAGCCTCCTTCCGCGGGCGCCCGTGCAGGGGTTAGCCCGACCCGACAATGATCCTTCTTCTATCGCAACGGTCCCGTGGCTCGCAACAGGTTCGGGTTGAGCCGGTTTCGCGCGGTAGCGGCACGCACCGCTCACGGCCGTGTCCGACGATCGAATAAGCTCTTGGCATGAGTGCAAGTAGCGCGCCGCGGCGCTCGATCATTGCCTGGTGCGCCTTGTCGATGGCCTGCTCGTCGGCGGCACCAGCGACGAGAGCGCCTGAGTCGAAGCCCGCGCCGACCGCCCCTGCGAGCCCGCCTTCGAGCGCCACCGCGACGGCGGAAAACACGCCGCCGCCCAGGCCGAAACGCGCAACGTACTCGGATCCTCCGGGGCCCGGCGCCCTCGCTGCGCTCCCGCGCGGTGGTGCAATCTACGCGGCGGTGCATCCCGATGTGCTCGGGGAGCTCGGCGAGCTCGCTCAGCTAGAGCGCGCGCTGCTCGGTCCTGGACTTTCCTTGCGCCGGCTGTTCGAGGCTGCGGGCGGCGACCGGCAGCGCGCAATGCTAGCCGCCGTGATTCCCCCCTCCGAAGCGGGCGCGCGCGCCGTGCTCGATACTTTCATCAAAGCCGGCTCCGGAAAAGCGCTCGACATGGCGCGGAAGCGCCAGGCTGAGGCCGTCTTGGTTCGCGTCATCGTGCCGCTCGCCCAGGGTGTGGACCCTGCTCCGCCCACGCGCGCGCTTTTGGCGGAGCTCTCGGGTGGCAAGATTCAGATCTGCGCGGAGACCCCGCAATGTGCAGCGGTATTCAAAGGTGAAAAGCCACTCGTCGTCGCTCGCTTTCTCGATCGCGTGCTTGCCGGATATCCCATCGCGAACGGCGTGCGCATCGATCTAGCAAGCCCTTTGTTCAGCTCGAGCACCGAGCCGCCGCTCGACCTGCTGACACGCTTCGAGTCGCTCTCCGGTGGACCTGAGTCTCCCCGCTGCCAGGCGTTCGACGCGAGCGCCGGCGCGGCGCTGTGCGTGGACGCCGATCGCGCGGGCGAGCTCGGCGCGGCCATCGGTTACGCGAAGACGTTGGGCGCGATGGACGCGGCCGGCTTGAAAACGCGGGACGCGCAGCGCATTGCCGAATTCGGTTTGAACGAGGCTCGGCAGAACATTCTGCTCGCTCGGCCCTCACGCCGCCTGCTCGACGACGGCACGCTCCGAGCCGATATCTCCGACCTCGGATTCGAGCTCTTGGCGAGCTTTGCCGAGACTACCGCCTCACGGGATGGACTCGAGCGGGCGTTCGCTGCCGCGAATCAAAAAGAGCAATGCGCGGAGGGCAGCGACGTTGTCGCGCGCTTGCTGCCGGAAATTGTCGATGCTTTCGGCGACGCCGGCCCGGATTTCACCGACCCGAAGCGCATGCTGCGCTCGGTACAGGACGCAGGCTGGGGCGCTTGGCCCGTACTTTTTGCACGCACATGGCCGAACGCCCTGATCGCGGTACGCGAACGTTTGCAAGAGATCCCGCCCGCACCACTCGGCAGAACCTGTGTTCGATCGAAGAACGGGCGATTCGAGATCGAGACCACCACTCTAGCGCAGCGATGAAGCGCGATGAGGGGAACTTGCGGTCGGCCACCGGCGCTTGACCGCGCCGGTGGCCGTGCAGAGCGAACGCTCAGAACATCAAGTTCCCGGCACCGAGCTGGAAGTCCATGCCGGTACCGAGCGCGTTCTTCGCCGTCGTGAGTAGAGTGCGGGCGCTCGCCGTGCGGTCACGCCGGATCGCGGATCCGTCGCTGCGAGCGCTTGGTTCAACAAGGTGATCGCGGATGCAATCTGCGTTTGCTGCGCAGCGTGCAGGGGACCGCTCGGGCTGCTCGAAAGCACCCGCTGCGCGTCGTCCGCCTCCTCCTTGGCAAGGGAGATGAGCCCCTTCTGGATGTCGTCTCGGTAGCCCCAGAAGGCGATGTTCAGCGTGTGCGAGGCGTTCAGGCGCTGGATCGCGAGCTGCAGGTTGAACGACACGTTGAGCACGCGCAAAAAGCGCCCAATGTCGTTGATTTGGGTGCCGCTCGTGATGTCGATGGAGCGGTGGCCAAAGTTGAAGTCCATCTGGATCGCGGCCGGTGAGTTCGTGAACAACGTCGTCGCGTAGAAAGTCACCGCTTGCTCGATCTGGTTCGTCGGATCCGGGGTCGAGCCACCGAGCGCGCCGAACGCGTGCGTGTGGAAGAAGGGCCCGGTGTCCGCTGCCTCGATGACCGGCGGCGTGCTGAACGTGCCGTCGCCGAAGGCGTCCGGCTGCCCCGTGACGGTCGTGTGCGTGAAGACCGGCGAGTTCTTTCCGCCGAATCCACCGTCGAACATGAACCCGATCGCGAGTTGCGAGAACGTGTTCGGAGCTTCCGTGACGCCCGTGTCGAAGTTCCGGTTCTTTCCGCTGGCGAGGGCGTTGCCACCACCGTTCGAGTGACATTCGTTGCAGCGACCCTGAAACGGGTCCATGTACGCGACGCGGCCAGCCGCGGCGCCCGCGTCGGTCAGCGTGACGTTGTTGAAGTTGATGTCGGCGATGCGGCCGAGCGCCATCTGGAACGCGACGAGCTGATCCTTCTCGGTGTTCGTGGCGACACGGAAGTCCACGCCGGCCTGGCGCTGCAGCCTCTTCGGGTAGTGCTGCTTGATCGCGCCGTCGATGAACTCACGCAGCGTCCCGGTACCGGGCGCGCCGTCGCCACCCCAGCCGGTGCGCTCGACGACCGCGGCACTCGTATTGTCGTTCGGATCGCGCGTGATGGTCGTGGCGAGCGAGAACGTGTGGTTCACGGCGCGGCCGACGAATCGCAACGGATCTTGGAAGTCGTCGTCGACGTTCTCCTTGATGAGGGCGTTTTGGGTGAAGATGAACGGATCCTCGAGGCCGGCCAGCGGGAACGCCGGGTTTTCGAACACGAAAAGCGGGTTCTGCGGCTGGGTCGCGTGTAGCCCCGCGATGAAAGGCGCGTCGATCGTGAAGTTATTGGCGGCGGGATGACAGGTGCCGCAGGCCCTACCGTTGCCCCCGAATGTTTCGTCGAAGAACACGCGCGCTCCGGCGCAAACGGCGAGCGGCACCATGTTCATGTTCACGCGTGGATCCATGTTGCAGATGCCGATGGCATCGAGCGCCTGCTGTGCAGTAGCGACGGATTCCCCGCTCGGCGTCGGCGCCGAGTCGTGCGAAGCGCACGCAGTCAGGCTCAGAGCCCCGACCAAAGCAGACACCCGTAGTAGCGAATTAAAATGCATCGTTCCTCTTTTTCCCCGGCGCTTCCGCAAGACAAACGGCGCCGAACGGCCATTAGAGTCGGGCACCCCAGAAACCTTCACTCAGCGCTTTCTGAACGATGTCTCGAAGACGCTAGGGTGACGCCGGTGGCATCTTGGAAACGCGGCCGACTTTTTTGGTCGCCGGGCCGCGACTGTTACGCCTGAAGCCCGGGCAGTACGTCGCTCGCCATCTGGAAGTAGCGCGACGAGGTGCTCTCGTAGTGCTGGCGGTAGGGCGGCGTCCAATCTTCGCCGGTCAGGGAGGGCACGCCGTAGCCCTTGTGGCCCCAGCGCTCGAATTCGCTCGGCGGCAGGCCCATCGAGCGCAGCACCGTCGCGAGAAATTGCGAATGGAGCAAGCCGAGCGACTGCGTTCCGCCGGCTCCCGGGTCGAACGACGACGCGCGGTTTCCGGTGCGGCGGTAGTCGAGGAACTGTCCCGTCTTCATGAAGCCCGCGGCACTGCCGAACGTCACGATCGGAATCGAGACGGAACCGTGCGTCTCCATGCCGCTCTCCTGCGTCCAGACGAGCAGTGAATTGTCGAGATACGTGAGCCCAGGGGCTTCCTCGACGTCGAGCTTGGCTGCGAGATCGAGGAAGACGGTTTCGAAGATGCGCTGGTAAGAGGTGACGAGGCTCTGCTGGTTTTCGGCTTTCTGCCACTCGTGCGCGACCTCCGCGTGCCAGTCGCCTCCGTACGACACGAAGCTCTCGGTCGAGCCGTAGTCGAGCACGCCGATGCGGCTCGTTCCGCAGCTGAAGGCCGCGACGATCACGTCGTTGTAGAGCTGACCGAAGCGCGCGGCGGCTTCCGGATTGTTGCCGCCGAAGTCGCCCGCGTCCTCGCTCGGCCGGGTGATGTCGCCGCACGACGCGCCGCTGGTTCCGAGTTTTCGCTGGAGCTCGGCGATGCGATCCATGTGATCGTCGAGACGCTGGCGATCCGCGGCCGAGAGGCGCTGATTGCCGTTCCTGAGCGCGCGGTAGCTTTCGAGCACGCGGTCCACGACGGGCGGGCGACGCGGGGTTCCGTCGTCGCGCGGCACGAAGATGCGATCGAAAAGCTCGCGCGAGCTGTCGTAACCGCGCACGCTGGCGATGGTGCCGGACTGCGACGCGGGGCTCGAATAGTTGAAGGAGATCGGACGGCGACTCACTACCATCGCTCGTTCGCGGATCGACGCGATGTCCGGATAGAACGTGTCGGACCAAGCGAGGATCTGATCGATCGTCGGGCGCGGATCTCCCTGGACGTCCTTCCCGTCCTGACCATTGCCGTCGTTGCGCGCGTAGTTGCCGAGGTGAATTCCCGTGCTGTGCGCGATGTAGAACGGCACGTCGATGCCGTAGAGCACGTTCATTTTCGCGACGAGAGCCGCCGAAAAGCGCGTCGAATCGCCGCTCAGAACCGGCGACACGGTGCGCGTCGAACCCGACACCGTGCCGGCGAGCGTTCCGTAGCGATACGGATGGTCCGAGAAGATCGAACCCTGGCCCGTCAGCATCGACGCGTTCGGGAACATGCTCGCCTCGAACGCGCCGCCGTGATCGGTAGCGAGCACGAAGAGCCGCGGACGACGAGTAAACTCGGGATCCGCGCCGTACGCCGTTTTCGTAAGGAGCGACGGCAACACGGGGAGCGCGAGCATTGCTCCGCCCGCCCCAACGAGGACCTGTCTGCGCGTCACGTCGATGATTCGCCTCGCCATCATGCTCACCTATTCGAACGTCCTCTCCTTGAACGAGCTCGCGAGTACCGTCTCGCGCACGAGATCCTGGAACGTGCCGCCCGCGGCGAGCCTCGCGCGGAGCGCCTCGAGCGTGCAGCCGTCTTTCGCCAGGTCCTCCCAGCGCGCGAACGTGAAGCGAAAGTAGTTCCGCGCGAGGCACGCTTCGGCCTTGCCGCTCGCGGCGACGAGCGTCATGAGCTCGAGCGCGCCCGACGCGAGAGTTTCGTCACCGTCGATCACCATCGGCATGCTCTCGGTATCGACCGGCTTCGTCCCGACCACGTTCCCCCCGGCGTCGAAGAGCGTCTGCTCCAGACGGTGCCGGCCGAGCGCGTCGAAGCTTTCCGTCGCGAAACCGAGCGGGTTGATGAGCGTCGCGTGGCATCCTGCGCACACCGTGTTGGGCATTTCCGTCACGGCCTCCACGACCTCGCGCGTCGTCATCTCTTCGCTGAGCTCGGGCGGGCGCGCGTTCGCGCCGGGCGGCGGCGGCGGAATGTCGTCGCAGAGCACGTTCTTGCGTAGAAAGACGCCCTTCATGATGGGCCGCGTGTTCGCCGAGCCCGTCGTCAAAAAGAGCGCACGGGTGAAGAGCCCGGGGCGTTCGCCCGCAGGAAACGACGGCGGTGGGCTCGTGCCGTTCCAGGCCGGAACACCGTAGATGCTCGCGAGAGCATCGTCCTTCGCGAAGCTCTTTTCGCTGAGCAGGATCGACGCGAGGCTCTGGGGCTCGCTCCATGCGTAGTAGCCGAGCATGCCGAGCACGTCATCGATCATGGCGCCACGTAGCGTCGCGTCGGGCAGATCATCGCCCGCAAATGCGCTGAACACGGGGTCAGAGTTCTTCGCGTCTAGCTCCGGCAGGTCTTCGACCTTCATCCAATCGGCGAAGAATTCGTCGAGCACGGCGCGCGAGCGCGGATCGCCCAGCATTCGATCGACCTCGCGCTCGTAGACGGCAGGATCGAGCAGCGTGTCGTCGGCGGCGCGCGCGGTGAGCGCTTCGTCCGGCGCGGTTTGCCAGAGCTGATACGAAAGCCGCGAGGCGAGCTCGTGCGCGGAGAGTCGATAGGTGCCCACGCGTTCGGCGACCGCGACATCGCCGTGCTCGGCGAAGTACACGAAGTCCGGCGCGTTCAAGAAGACGGCGATTACGTCCGCGTACGCGAGCGGATCGGCGGCCGAAGCAGGGCCGTACACACCGTGGTAGAATGTGAGCTCGGCGTCGGTGACGGGGCGCCGGAGGGCGCGGGCGCCGAAACGGCGGATGAAATCGTCGAGGCACTGTGAGTCGTTTCCCGCCTCCGTGTCCGTCGCGCAGTCTCCGACCACGGTACCGAAGAGCGACGGCGTCGTGAGCGCAGCACCGACGGCACCCGCCACGGCGTAGATCGTATCGACGTGCACTTGCTGGAGGGACTGGTCCAGATGGCGATAGCTCCCGTGCAGATCTTCTGGCGTGGGCTCGCGCCGATCTTCGGGGAGACGCTCGAGGGCGGTGTCGATCGCGGCGATGGGCGTCGTCGTGCCCGTGGCCCAGGCGACGAGGTCGCGCACGGTGTTCCGGTACTCGGCCATCGTGAGCCGCCGGAGGGTCGCGGGAACGGCAGCGCTTTCGTCGCACTGGAAATTGCCGGCTGCGCCGCTGCCTGTCCCGGCAGTGCCCCCTCCGCTCGACCCGCCCTTGCCGGTCGTGCCGGACTCGCCGCTCGCACCCGCCTTGCCGCTTTCGCCACCGCGATGGGTTCCGCCCCCGGCCGCGCTCGCAGGGGCGTTTCCCTGGATTTCACCCTCACACGCCGCGAGCAGAAGGGCCGCCGGGATCACCCAGGAACCGGCTCGGAAGGGGGTCACGGGACGTATGAACCGGGACCCGCCCGAGACGGCTCACTGCCCTTGAAGAAATGGCTACAGGCTTCCGAGAAGGTTCATCCGTACATTCTTCGCATGGGGCTTTCGAAGAGGCTGTTGGTTGTTTTGTGGACGGTCGTGGCGAGCGGTTGTTCCGGCGGCGAGCCCGACGCCAGCGCACCCGAGCCTACGACACAGTCGCAGGAGCTGTCCGCGCCGTGGCGGTCGGCGCAGCTGGAACTAGGCGCCGTCGGTGACCGCATCAGCGACGACGCGCTCGGATCGATTCTGCTGAACGGCTACGTGAAACCAGAACGCTACGCAGAGCTCCGCGAAGGCCTGACACAACTCGACTACGGGCTCTATCGCTTTCCGAACGGGTCGTTCTCGAACATGTATCACTGGAACGGCGGTGACTATTACAGCGCCGGCTCGGTTTGGAACGAGGCCAAGTGGTCTTCGTCCGCCAAGGGTTTTTCGTCCGGTTTCTTCGTCAAGATCAATCACCGCGGAACCACGCGCGTGCACGGGCTCGGGAACGATCCTTCCCTCATCACGGACGACGATCCTTCGAGCTACTGGGAAAGCGATCCCCACATCAGCGCGGCCCCGCGCATCTACCTGGATCTGCCGGGCGAGCCGGTACAGGTGATCAATCTGTACTGGGGCGGGCTCGCTCCCACCGAGACTCCGAACATCCAACTGAGCCACTACGACGCGCCGACCGGCTGGCCTCCGCCCGGCGAGATCCCGGGTTCGCGCTGGACGACGCTCTCCAGAAGGATCAGTGTGCTCGGTCCGAATGGGGTTTCGATCCGGCTCATCGGCCCGACCAGGCTCCGTTTCCTCCGCATAGAGCTCACCCCCAGCCTCGTCGGAACGAGCGTTCGTATTGCGAATGTCGAAGCCTTCAGCACCGCGACACAACGAGACGTCGTCGTCCATTCGAAAGACGCCACGTTGCAAACGCAAGTCCACGCTTCACCGACCAGCACCGTCGGCACGCCGCTCCCTGACGAGGGTTCTTGGCAGCGTTCGTGGGACTTCGAGCGCTTCATGGCGTACCTGCCCCCGGGCGCGAAGCCCCTCATCTGCGTGAACTTCGGCACGGGAACGCCCGAGGAAGCCGCGGCGTGGGTCGACTATGCGAACCACGTGCGTGGTTACGGCATCAAGTATTGGCACGTCGGGAACGAGGTCAACGGCGTCTGGGAAGAAGGCGGACCCATCTCGGCCAAGATGTACACGGAGAAGTTCATCGCCTTCTACCGGGCGATGAAGGCGGTGGATCCCACCATCCAGGTGATAGGCCCCGTGTACGCAGCCCAAACTTTGACCGAGCTCGACAGCCAAGATCAGGAATCAGCCGACATGAACTGGCTCGAGGCGTTCCTACGGAACATCGGGACGAGAGAGCGAGCGGAGGGTCGCGTGTATCTCGATGGCGTCGATCTGCACCAGTATCCCTACTTTGCGCAGCCCGGCGAGCAGCAAACTCGAAAGCTCTTGGATGCTTCGAATGAGGTCTTGCCTCGCTTTGCTCAGGTAAAGAGTTGGGTGAACCAAACCCTCGTGAACCCGGCTGACGTGTCCACGCACCTCAGCGAGTACAATACGATGCCCGCGAATATTTTCTCCGGGACCATGGGCATCGAGAATGCTCTCGCAACCGCCAACATCGCGACGGCCTTCTTGAGTGTGTTTCCGGGGAAGGGTCACCCCTACTTTTTCCAGCCCGTTCCCGGCCCCCCTAGCTACACGAGCTCGCCGCTCGACTTCGGTGACATCGCGCTCTTCGCGCACGAAGGCAGTGCGGTCCATTCATCGCTCGGTTTGGCGCCCTCCTCCGACTATTGGACGCAATACCTTCTGAACCGGATTTGGCTGCGGCCGAACGTCGTGGCCCGATATCGAGCAGTGACGGGCGGTGGGGCGGACCTTCGCGCCAATGCCGTGGACACGAGCGACAGCACGCGCGTCGTGGTTCTGAACCTGTCTCCGGCGCCGTACAGCATCAGCTTCGGCCCGGGCGGCCCATCCTTCGGAGCTGGAGGCGTTCTCTACCACTGGGGCGCGCGGGAGTTTGGCCGAGACGGCATCGACACTTTGGCGCGAGCTTCGCGGAACGGCGGGCCGTCGTCCAATCCCATTGCCGTTGGAGCGACCGCGATTGCTCTTCAGCCGTACTCCGCGAACGTCATCGTGGCTCGGAAGTCCATGCCGCTGCCGTTTCGCTACGCACGTCCCGAGGTGACGCACCTCGCCAGCGTGAGCCCACTTCCGGATCGGCCGGCGCTCACCGTCACCGGCTCGGTGTTCGTACCCCAAGAGGTAGCGCTCACGTCGCTCGCGATCAGCCTGGACGACGGTGCGACCTTCAACACGGTCAGGCCGACCGACGGCGCGCTCGACGGTCCAGCCGAAGCCTTCACCATCGTGAACCCGTCTCGTCCCGCTTGCGCAGACGTCCGATTGCGTGCGGCGGCAGGCGTCCTGAACCCCTTCGTGACGAAGTCGCTTGCCCGCTTCGTCGACCCGACGCGACTCGTGAGCGGAAAGCTCGTGGACGACTTCCACGACGGGACCACCAGCTTGGACAGGTGGTGGACTTGGACCTACGACCCCTTCAATTCCAATCCACCCACGCTCACCGTCACCCAAACGGTCGACGGAGAGCAGTACCATTTCGCGTTCAGTGGGTTGCCCACGACCGGCGCAGCCGGATTCGGTACGGGGTTCGGTGGTCATCTGGACACCGACCCGGACATCGACGGCGTTCGGTTTGCTTACAAGACCGAGGGCACGGGAGCGCGGTACTACCTGAGCCTCAAGAGCACCGCACAAGCAGACGACGACAACTTCGGAATCGAGCTCCGTTCGACGAACGGCACCTGGGTGACGGCATCGTTCGCGCTCGGCGACCTCCACCAAAGTGGTTGGGGAGCTCCCGCCGGCGTGCTGACCGGGGCCACGCTACTGGACGTCGGTTTCAGAATCATGGGCGGGCCGTGCGCGAATGGCGCTGTAAATTGCCCGGCGTCGGGATCGCTGTGGATCGATTCCGTGGAAACCGTCGGTTGTCCCTAAACGGCTCACGGCCCGCAGCCGTCACCCGCGGCGAGGTAGCCAAAGGCGAGAAACGTGATGGGGTGACCGCCGTGGAACGCCGTTGCCGGGAGCGTTTCCCAAGTCTTACCGTCGGCGGACCGGTAGAAGTGCTGGGCGTCGTACCACTCCTGCCATTCCCCGTTCACGGCGACGAAGGTGCCCTCCGGGCTTCGCGCGACTGCGCCGAAGCGCAGATTCGACGAGGACAACGTCTCGGTCGACCACGTCTTTCCGTCCGCGCTCCGGTGCACGTGTCCGCGCGACCAGACGAGAAATTCGCTGCCCGTGTAGATCGGGCCTGCATCGAGCTCAGTCGCGAGGTCCTCGACCATCGTCCAGTTTTCTCCGCCGTCGTCCGACCAGCAGACGGAGCCGTCACCGCTCGCGAACACGGCGTGACCGCCGCCGCCCGCGATGCCCTTGAACGACGCGCCGCACCCGTCGGTCGCGGCGGCCCGAGTGAAGCTCCGGCCGTCCTTGCTGTGCGAGATCCCGAGCGTCGAGCCGTCCTGACCGACCGCGATGAAGCGCCCGCCGTCGTAGTCGACGAAACCAATACCGCGATAGAGCGCGCCGAGATTCGACGAGCCGCCTTCTTCCCAATCGACGCCGTCGGTCGAGAGCCATGTCGGGCTCGAGTTCGCGACTAGGGTTCCGTTGCCGTACGCGATGCCCGCGAACGTCGGTGTGTCGGTGCCGACCTCCGTCCAGTCGCTGCCGTTCGTCGTGCGCGTGAGCGTCCCGGGCGTGCCCCAACCCCAAGACGCAACGAAGCCGCCCTCGGCGTAAACGAGGCCGCGCCCGGCGAACTCGGAATGATCGCAGTCGGGTTCGTTGTTTTCACCCCAACAACGCGCGTCGTCGTCCGCCGAGCGGTCGTGGATCCAAGTGCGGCCGTCGTCACACGAGACGGTGGTGCGACCGAGATGTCCAAGCGCCACGAACGCGGGCACGAGACCCGGCGCGCCCCCGGCTCCGGCGTCGCTTCCCGCCGACCCGCCGCTCGGTTCGCCGCCCGACCCCGCAGTCCCGCCCACACCACCTCCCCCACTTCCCGCGCCCGTACCCGAGCTGCCTCCCAAACCCGCTCCCGCTCCCGAGCCCGCTCCCCCTACCGCTCCTGCGCTTCCACCCTGCGCGGTACCTCCCGTGACCCCGCTTCCCGCCGTCCCTCCAACAGCCGCGCCGCCCGTGCCACCCGTCGCACCTGGTGCTTCGAGCGGCGCCGCCGTTTCACTGCACGCCGTACCCATCGAAATCATCGCCAGCGCCACGCACCAAGAACCGATCGAAAAGGCCACGCGCGTACGTACCTTCGACCCCACCCCAAGGCTCAACCCGCTGAAATTCGCATGACGGCTTTTTGGGGATTGAACAGGAAGGAAGAAGGGGAAGAAGCGAGAGACTTTTGTCTTTTCCGAACAAGAAACCCTTCTTTCCTTCCTGTAAAAAAATCCGGAACCGAACTTAGGGTGGAAAGGCGATAAGGGTGAGCACTTGCCGGTCAATGGTGTCGCCCGTGCCGAGTTGGCCGGCGTCGTTTTTGCCCGCGCAAGCGAGACCACCCGCGGAAGTGACGGCGCAGGTGGTGAAGCGGCCGACGGCGATGGCGACGATGCCGGGCTCGACGAACGTTGGGACATCGCGAAGCACGTCGTTGCCGAGGCCGAGCTGTCCTTCGGTGTTGCGACCCCAACAAAACAAGCTCGAGGCGCGATCCACGGCGCAGGCGTGGAACGTGTCGCTGCGAAGCAGCGTGAATTGGCTCGGAGCGTCGATGAGCGTCGGGGTTTCGAGCAGCGTCGCACCGGCGATGCCGAGCGGCGCGCCGCCACCCGCTTCGAAGCCGGTGTTCAGACCCCACGAATACGCGCTGAGATCCTGGCGCAGGCCCGACGTGTGGCTTTGGCCGGCCTCGACCCCGAGCCAGTCGTCGTCGAGCCCGACCTGAAGGGGCGTGCGAACCTGGATGGCATCGCTTTCGCCGAGCTCGTGCTCGGTGTTGCGACCCCAGCAAAAGAGCGTCCCATCGAGACGGATCGCGCAGGTGTGACCCTGCCCGGTTTCGACGGCGCGATAGGAGCCCGGCACGGCGACGGGCGCGAGCGCGTCGGCATCCGTCGACTGGTCGCCCGGAAAAGGATCGTCCTGACCGAGCTCGCCCTCGTCGTTCTTGCCCCAGCAGTAGAGCGTGGCATCGCCAAGCACCGCGCAAGTGTGTGTAAAATCGGAGGTAACGAGCGCCGCGCGGCTCGGCAGCGTGACGAACGTCGGTTCCGGGCGAGGCTCGCGGTCGCCGACGCCGAGCTGGCCACGATCGTTGTCGCCCCAGCATGCGACGCGCCCGAGGTCGTCGAGCGCACAGCTGTGGCGCGCACCGGCGGTGACCTGACGAAACGAGCCGGAAATGTCGAGCAACGTCGGCGCGTGGCGCTCGAGCGTGTCGCCGAGTCCCAACTGACCGAGCTCGTTGTCTCCCCAGCAGTACAGGCGCGCTCGGGAAATGGCGCACCCGTGCCTATCGCCTAGGGCCACGTCGGCGACGGCGCCCGCAGTCGCGTCGCCCTGAGGCGCGGGACCGAGCACCTCGGCGCGTTCGACGCACCCCGCGCCGAGCACGCCCGCGAAAACGGCGATGAACCGGTAGAAGCGCATCAAAGCTCCACCGAAACCCCGAGCGCCGCGCCGAGCTCGGCTCCCGTCGCCCCCGAAACGACCGTACCGGCGTCGGTCACCTCGAGGCCGCGCAGCGTGTAGCCCGCCGTGCCGCCGAGCTCGAGATGCACGCCCCCGCCGAGAGCAAACGACGAAACGACGCCGGCGCGACAGGTAACGACGAGCTTCGAAACACTGCTGTCCGTCGCACCGTCCTCGGCGTCGCCCTCGACGGCGAGGAGCGACGCGCGCGAGCCGGCGAGCGCTCCGAGCTCCAGCGATTTCGTGGAAACGAAATCGTAGCGGAGGTGCAGAGCGAGTCCGAGCGCGCGGGAGAGCACCTGGCCGTGCTCGGCCGAAGTGTCGCGGCCCTCGCGCACGCCGAAGCGCGCGTCGATTCCGAAGCGTTCTGGGAGCGGCACGAAGAGCACGGCGTCGGCGCCGAGATGGGTCTGACCGCCGCCGAAGTGCTCGAGTGCGCCATGAACGCCCAAACGCGTTTCGGGACCGTGCGGGAGCTCGGCTTCAACGCCCTCCGTGATTTCTGGGGGAACGCTGCGTTTCGGCGTGCTCGGACGCGGAGCAAGCGCGACCTCGACCCAGCTCGCCCAGACGAGCTCGTCCGTGGCGATGGCAATCGCAAAACCGCGCCCGTCGCTCGGAACGCTCGAAAGGTCGATGTCGCGGCTCACGCGCTTCTGCGTGACGCTGTCCTTGATCTCGACCGTTACGACGACGCGCGGAGCCTCGAGCCACGCGATGCGCACGGCGGCGAGCTTCGGCTGACTCGGCCCCGCACCTTCTGGACACGCATCGATCCCGTGACGCGCGAGCCCGACGCGCAAATCGCCGAGCACCCCCGCACGCAGCGCTTCCGGCCACTCGCCGCTCGCGAACTCGACGCTCACCCAGGGCCTACCCGGGCTCCCGCATGCAGGCTCGGCGCGGCTCGGCGCGCTCCACGCGAGGCAGGTCACGGCAGCGAGAAACGCGCCCGCGAAAGCCTTCACATCCGCAATGTGGCCCGAATCGTCGCGGAAGTGCAATGCCCGGACGCGAGCCCCAGGACGCGCGCTACGGCGAACCGCACTGCTTCGAGACGGTCTTGAGGTGCACGCCCTTCGGGTACGCACGGAGGTATGCATCGCGCGAGCTGCGACACGCAGCGGAGTCTCCTAGCGCCGCGTACGCTTCGACGAGACGCGCCATCGCGTCCTCCTTGAAACCAGCGCCCGGGGCGAGCGCAATGGCACGCCGAAACGCGACGACGGCGCCGGGCACGTTGCCGAGCGGTCCCATGCGTAGCCGTCCGAGCTCGAACGCGGCGAGGCCGGCGCGCGGATCGTCCGGGTGCTTCTGAACGAGCGTCTCGTACGCTTTCGCTGCGGCAGCGTTGTCACCGGCGCGACGTGCCGCGTTGCCGAGGTCGAGGAGCTCGCGCGCACCCGGCGCGGAGGCGGCTTCCGGAGCCGGCGAAGGGCGTTCGCTCGGCGCGGGGGACACGTCGCCAGTAGGCGCCTCTGTTTCCGGCGCCGGGAGCGCCGCCGGCGCTTCCAGAGCCTTTTTCTCGGGCGCGCGTAGATCGATCGACCAGCGCTCACCCGCGGCCAAGCGGCGCTTGGGCTCGGCGGCGAACGGCGCGGTCACCTCGACCGATCCGCGAGAAACTGCGACTTCGACGCGATTTTCGTCCGGAGTGAGCTCGACACTGAAGCGCGTCCCGGTGACCCGCACCTCGACGCCGCCGGCAACGAGCGTGAAGCGGCGGCCGGGCTTCGGCACGAGATCGCAGTCGACTCGACCGCGACGGAGCCGCATCGAAAGGTGCTCCTCGGCGCTCTCGATGACTTCGACGCGTGTTCTCGAAGCGAATTCGAGGCGCGAACCGTCGTGAAGATCGACGACGAGAGCGTCCCCCGCCGTCTCGAGCGCGGCCTGGTGAAACGGCGAAGCGACGAAATTCGGATCGCGGGAGCGAATCACTGCGAACGCGACGAGCACGACGGCCAGAGCGGCGAGAGCAAACCCCGCTCCGCGCACGAAGGACCGGCGCGCCGGCGACGGGCTCTTCGCGAGCCCCTCCGACACCCCACCCCAGATGCGCGCAAGGCGCGCTTCCGACGTGTCGACCACGACGTGCTTCGAGAGGTTTCGCTGCTCGGTCATTCCCGCCTCATCTTCGGTTCAATCTCGGCTCCGAGTCGGCGTTCTGCGGAAGCGAGGCGCCGTTTCACGGTAGCCAAACTGAGGCCCATCTGCGTGCCAATCTCGGTGAGCTCGAGCCCCTCCACCTTCCGAAGAACCAGCGCCACGCGCTCCTCGGCCGGAAACTCCTCGAGCTTTCCGTAGAGTTTGCGGAGCTCCGCGGCCACGTCCGCCGGAGCTGCCGGCGACACCAGTCCTTCCACGTCGATCGGCTCGCTTCGACGGAGGCCGAGCCGAACGAGGAGCTTTCGCCGCCGCAGGCGCTTGCTCGCCGTTCGGACGACGATGGTCGCGATCCACGACGCGAACGCCTGCGGATTTTGCAGCGTGTCGAGGTGCGTGAGCGCGTAGAGAAACGCGTCCTGAGCGAGGTCGTCCGCCTCCTCCCGCCCGGCGAGCACTCGCTGCGAAAGCCCGAGCACCATCCGACCGTGACGAGCGAAGAGCGCTTGTTGCGCCCAGCTTTCCCCCGCTCGCGCAGCGACGACCAGCGCCGCGTCGCTCGGGCCGGCCCCCGAACGCGTCGTCGGAAGCGATTCCGCCGTCACGGGACATGATACCTCGCCCTCACAATGCGCGCCGTGAGGGGCGTCGGGGGCAAGCGGGCAGGAAAGCTCATCGAACCGGTCGTCCTAGCGTCATGACCCGCAAAGTGGCCGCGACGGCTCACCGAACCGGGCAAATTCGCGATTCCGCTCCGACTTGAGCCGTGAGGGTGTGCTCGCGGTACCCACACCGTCATGGCACGACGCTCCTTCTCACGAGTGCTCGTCTGCTCGCTCGCTCTCGCAAGCGTCGCCTGCACCGGCGAGATCGACGGAACCGGCCTGGACGACGGCGCGACCGCCTCCGGCGGGCGCGCAGGCAAGGGCGGTAAGGGTGGCAGGAGCGGCAAGGGCGGGAGCAGCGGCACTGGCGGCTCGTCCGGCAGCACGACGACTGGCGGGACCTCCGGTACGGGCGGCAGCGGGGGGGATCCGGCAGTCGCCGGCGTCGTCCCGATCACGCGCTCGGCACGCCTGACGCACGCCCAGTACCAGGCGGCGATGCTCGAGCTCTTCGGCATCGCGGACTCACCGAGCACGAGCTTCGCGCCGGATGCCACGAACGGCTTTCAGTTCGACAATCCCGTCGATCTCCGCGTCGACGCGCGCCTCGGTCCCCAATACCGCGCCGCTGCGGAGAGCGTCGCGGCGCGCGCTGTCAGCGACGCCGCCATCCTCGCTCGTATCGTTCCGTGCGAAGCGGCCGACACGGGTTGTCCGGCCGAATTCGTCGCCAGTTTCGGCCGCCGCGCGTTTCGCCGCCCGCTCACGTCCGACGAAACGACGCGCTTGACCACGCTCTTTTCGCAGGGCCCGACCCTCGTCGCGAGCGGCGATTCGTTCAAAGACGGCGTGCGGCTCGTCGTCGAAGCCGTCCTCCAATCCCCCAAATTCCTCTATCGAAATGAGCTCGGCGACGAAACCAACGGCGAGGGGCTCATCGTTCTCGACGACTGGGAAATCGCCTCACGCCTTTCGTTCTTCCTATGGAACTCGATTCCCGATGCGGCGCTCCTCGACGCTGCGGAAAATGGCGAGCTCTCGTCCGAGGACGACGTTCGAGCTGCCGTGACCCGCCTCATCGCCGATCCCAAAGCGCTCGCGACGATCGTCTCGTTCCACGCGCAGGCGTGGCAGTTCGCGCGCTTCTCGCGCATCGGACCAGACGCCGACACCTATCCCGACGCACCCGCCGACCTCGCGACGCGAGTCGACGCTTCCGCGCGGCGCTTCGTCGAGGAAGTCGCGCGGGAGAACGGCGGCCTTTCGGAGTTCCTGACGGCGCCCTACGCCTTTGCCGACTCCGAACTCGGGCCGCTCTACGGAAAGTCCGTTTCCGGAAGCGCGCTCACGCGCATCGATTTCACGGCCGGTGAGCGCAAGGGCTTCTTGATGCAGCTCGGGTTCTTGGCCTCGCACGCCTACGCGATCAAGACGGATCCCATCCATCGCGGGCTCTTCGTGCTGCGCGATCTCCTGTGCCGGACCATTCCGGATCCCCCGGCGGGCGCGTCCCAAACGCCACTCCCCGAAACCGACGAGCCCATCGAAACGACGCGCGAAGAAATCTCGCTTCTCACGGGCCAGGACCTCTGCCTCGGCTGCCACATCGACATCAATGCGCCGGGCTTCGCGTTCGAAAGCTTCGACGCCGTAGGCGCCGCGCGCACGCTCGAGAACGACACGCCGGTCGACACGACCGGCGAGCTAACGCTCGACGGCAACACCGTCACCTTCGCGAACGCCGGCGAGCTCGTCGAAGCGCTCGCGCAAAGCAACGAGGCGAAGAGCTGCTACTCCGGCAAGTGGCTCTCGTTCGCGTATGGGCGGCGCCTGGTCGCGGACGACGAGCCGTCTCGCACCGCATTGTCGACGGAGCCGCTCGGCGTCGAAGACACCGCGCGCGCCGTCGCGACGACGCGCGCCTTCTTGTTCCGCGCACCGAACGAGGTCGGCCAATGACGAACGCTCTACGCCCGCCCAAAACCCAGAAAACGCTCGCGCGAAGGCGATTCCTCCGCGGCCTCGGCGGCGTGATGGTGGGTCTCCCGTTTCTCGAAGCCCTCGCGCCGCGCCACGCGAAGGCCCAAAGCGTCGTAATTCAACGCTTCGGCGTCTTCTTCGCCTGCAACGGCGTGAACATGGAGCGCTGGTTCCCGAAGGGAGCGTACGGCGCGCTCACCGACGCCCATCTCGCGGGAACGGCGAACGAAGCGCTCCTGCCGTTCCGCCAGAAGCTGTTGTTCCCGCGCGGTGTGCACATGTCCCCGCGTGGGTTCGATCGCGACGGCGGCGGCGGCGACGACCACGGCAAGGGCATGGCGCACAAGCTCACCGCGCGTTTCGCGGACGACGACGCGCTCGCGCTCGGCCCGTCCGTCGATCACGTCATCGCCGAGCAGGTGAACCCCGGTTCGACCGGTTCGCGACGTCCGCCCCTGAATCTCCTCGTCGGGCGTGGCAGCGGCTCGAGCGGGCTCAGCTACACCTCCTACAGCGCGTCGGCTCAGGCGGTCGCCGGCATCAACAACCCGTGGAACGCCTACGCCGACTTCATGAACCTCGGCGGAACGACCGATCCCGGCGCGGGAGAAGCGGCGATGCGCGTCACCCAGCGCCGGCAGAGCGTGCTCGATCTCGTCCGGACCGACTTCGAGGACATCAAGCGAGCACCGCTCTCCACCGACGACAGGCAAAAGCTCGACGCGCATTTCACCGCCATCCGCACCATCGAAACGACCATGGGCGAAACCGGGCTCGCCTGCCTCGACCCGGCGCTCCAGGGCCGCGCCACCATGTACATGGGCGCGAGCCGCAGCACGGTCGAAGCGGAATCCGCGTATCCCGTCATCGCCGATCTCCAGGTCGACATCATGGCAATCGCGCTCGCCTGCGACGCGACGCGCGTCGCCACGCTCCAGTTCGACCGCGGCAGCGGTGGCCCCACGTTCCGCTGGGACGGCATGATGCACGAGTACAACCATCACAAGCTCTCCCACGGCAAAGTGCGAGACGACTGTTTCGGTGAGAGCACCGCGAACGGCTGTGCGAACGTTGCCGGCTACGAAGACATGCTCTTCGACATCGACGTCTGGCACGCCAAGCGCCTCGCGCGTCTCCTCGAAAAGCTCGACGCGTACAAGGAAGCCGACGGAAAATCCGTCCTCGACAACTCCGCCATTCTCTACACGAACGAGCTCTCCGACGGCAAAGGGCACTCGTTCATGGATCTTCCGTACATCCTTGCCGGTAGCTGCGGCGGCGCGTTCAAACAAAACCAATACGTGAAGCTCGGCGAAGGCACTTCGTACGACGACCAAAAAGCGCCCCACAACAAACTCCTGAACACGCTCGTGAACGTCATGGGCATCGAGTCCGACTGGTTCGGCACGCCGGAAGGCCAGGGCGGCGAAACCATGCAGAGCGGCGTGTACGCGGAGCTCCTCGCATGAGGCTCTGGCCCCGCGCGCGGACATCGTCCCGCACAATCATCACGGTCCTCGCCGCCCTTGCTCCGACCCTCGGAACGGCGGCTGCTTGTATGGAGCTTCCCGCTACGCAATCTGGCGCGACGGGCGGGGCGGCGGGGATCGATTCTTGGGGCGGAGAGGGCACGGACGATCCGGCGACGGGCGGCACCGAAATGGGTGGTTCATCGAGCGGCGGCAGCTCGACAGGCGGCGCTTCGGCAACGGGCGGTGCTTCGGCAACGGGTGGAGACGGCGGCTCGGGCTCTGGCGTGACCGGCGGCTCGGGCGGCGCCGGCGGAACGACCAACGCGGGAAGCGGCGGTACGGCGAGCGCCGGTGGCGCAAACGGTGGCAAAGGCGGCAGCACGGCGGGCAGCGGGGGAAGCGGTGGCTCCTCTGCGGGGGGGAAAGCAAACGGCGGAAGCGGCGGAAAAGCGAGCGGCGGCTCCGCCGGCTACTCCACGAACCGCGACGAATTCTTCGGCGCATCTCGCTGCGGCACGGGCCTCGACCTCTGCGACGACTTCGAACAAACCTCGCTCAACACGACGCGTTGGCGCGTCCAGGGCCCCGCCCCCACCATTGACTCCACGCGCGCCGCGCGCGGCATGCGCTCCGTGCATTTTCACACCACGGACAACGGCCTCTCCCTGCTCCACACGACGGCTATCTTCCCCGCCACGAACAACACGTACTGGGCCCGAATGTTCGTCTACTTCGATACGATGCCCACCGCCCCGATGTGGGCCCACTGGAGCATCTCCGCCGCCGTCGGCAGCGGCAACGACACCGAAGTCCGCGTCGGCGGCCAATGGGACGGATCCAAGAACCGTTTCGGCGTCGGCACCGACCACGGCCCTACCGGCGACTGGACGAATCTCGACGAAGACCCCGGCACCGCGGTCCCCGTCGACGCCTGGATCTGCGTCGAGTGGCTGAACAAGGGCGACACCAACGAGACGAGCTTCTTCTGGGACGGCGTCGAGCACCCGTCCCTTCACACGACGGCGACCGAGCACGGCGGACCCGACACGGTGGACTACGAGCTCCCCGAGTTCGAGTCGGTGTACGTCGGATGGTGGCTGTATCAGCCGGGGACGACGCCAGGCGCGTTCGACGTGTGGATCGACGAGGTGGCGTTCGATTCCGAGCGCATCGGCTGCAGTCGCTAGACCCGAGAGCATCCGGCTGATTCACCACGGCAGCGGGGGCATGCAAACGCTGACGAAGATGTCCGGCCTGTCGAGCAGCGGGGCGCTCAGGCACGAGGTCGTTTCGTTGTACATCAACTCGCAGTCGCGATCCGTGATGCAGCGACTCGTGCACCGCGTGTTTCCCGGGTCGATGCTCGAGTGTCTCAGCACGCAAACGCCGCTCTCACATAGGGGTCCTCGCAGCAGCCGCGCTTCGTTGAGCTGGATCTCTGGCAAGAGTCGATCGCTGTTGCAGCCCCCTTCGTATTCCGGCGCTGCCGGCGCAGCCTCGCAGAGCCCAGCGCTCGAGCAACGTGCGACCGTGTTCAAGCTGCCGAAGCTCAGGCAATCGAAGTCGTCGAGGCACTCTCCATCGAAACCCGCCTGATACTCGTTGCAGAGAATACCGGGATCGCGCGCGCCCTCCGCCGTTGCAATCAAGGGACGACACCCGGCACTGCACTGAAACACGCCGTCACTACAGTCGGTGTAGACGAAGCCGTTCGAGCACGTCACTGACGCCGCAGTGCACCCCGGGCCCGAGCCACCGGTCGCACTCGCACCGCCCGTCGCGCCCGAACCCCCGCTGTCGCTCGAGCCGCTGGTTCCGCCGCCGGGAGCACTCGCCCCTCCCGAACTGCTCCGCCCCGAGTCCTCGCCCTTGGCGGTGGACTGGCCGCCGCACGCAGCCAGCGTCGAGACGAAGACGAAGCCCGCGAAACCCTTCACCACCACGCTCAGGCTATCATTGTCGCTGCCCTCCGCCCAGGTGGTTTGCATCGGAGCCTACGAGGGTTAGCCTCCCGAGATGCCGATGCGCGGACGGCGGGAGTTTCCGGCCCTCGTGGCGGCCTTCGCCCTTCATGCCGGCGTGCTCGGATTCTTGCGCCTGACTCAGCGTGATGACCAGGCGTCGGACGAGAAGCGTCTGGTGCCGTCTCGCTCGGAGGTTTCGTGGGACGTGGAGCTCCTGCAAGCGTCCGCGGACGAACCTGCCCCGAACGGCACCCGCAACCCGCTGAACGCAGGCGAAACGACGCCGGCACGCGCTTCACGCCGTTCCAGCGCCGTAGAACCGTCCTTCGCCGGCGCAGAAGCAGCAACTGAAGAGGGGGGCGACGCCCCGCCCGCGCTCGAGATCGACTCCGAAGGCGCGACGCCGTCGAAGCCCATCGACCTCGGCCTCGGTCCGAACGGCTGGCAAAGATGGGTGACCGCACCGGGTGGAGACGAAGCTCGTCGCGTAGAGCGCACCGCTCCGCGGAAGAACCGATTTCAGGTATTTCGCGCTCCACCGGTGAGCACGACGGGCGGCTTGCAGGAGGGCCTCGAGGCGCACGACCGCGAGCTAGGCCTAGGTCCGTCGGGTCGCGTCCTTTCCGCGCTGCGCGCCGCCGCCCACGCGACGGTGGCGCCCGAAGTCGGCGTGGCGCGTTTCAACGTAACGGTGAACCGGACGGGAACGGTGGACGTGACGGTCGCTGCTGCGTCTGGGGAAGTCGAGCGGTGGAAAGAAGTCGCGGTTCGGGTCGCGAACGATCTTCGCTCCGCTCCACCGCGAATCCCACCGCCGCGCGAGGGACTCAAGCTCGTGGTCGAGCTCATCGCCGAGGAAACACTACCGAACGGAACGAAGACGAAGTCGCTCCAAAAGCCGCACCTCGACGCGCCGCCGCTAAGATTTCAGAGCTCCGAAGCCGCTCGGGAGCAACTCAAACGCGAGAACCCGACGACCGAGAACCCGACGGCCGACAGCATCGCCGTCAAAACCGATACGCCAGGCTTGTACCTTGCCGAGAACGGCAAGGTATTCAGCTACCGCGTCGGCGTCGGCAGCATTTCGCCCGGTTACCGTCTCGGCGCTGCTGCCGGCCCCGTCATGCAGGGCAGCTTCGAGCCGACGCACTTCGACGCTAAGGCGCAGCGCATGGTGCGAACGCGCATCGTCGAAGAATCGATGTTCTAGCCCGGCTTTTCAGAGAAGCTCGGTCGCGTGAAATCCGACGCGCGTCGTCTGATGCCCGTCGAGCTCGATGGCCTTCACGGCGTTTTCGCGGTGGGCGTCGCAGGCCTTCTTGGTGAAAAACCAGCGTTCGGCCTCGCCAGGGTCGAACGCGACGGCGTCGTCGGGAAACGGTCGCGCGAGGGCGAGCACCTCGTCCGCCTGGCCGGAGAGGATGCGGTAGTCGTATTCGCAGACGCACTTCATGGCGAGGTGTCCGCCGCTCGTTAGCGTGTCGAAGTGCAGGAAGGCGGGCCTTCCGCCGGACGCCACCCGATACGTGACCGGGTAGTGCACCCGACCCATCTCGTCGAGGTGTTCGACTGGGCCGCGGTGAACGAGGCGGGCTTCGAGGGTCGTCACGTCCCCCTCGCTCCGTTTGCGAACGAATTCGAAGCGCCACGTGTCACAGCGCGGTCCCTTCTCCGTTGCAACGAGCCAGTAGAGCGAGGCGCCGCGCTCGATGGTAGAGGCGAGCCGCTCGGGCTCTGGTGGTGCAACGCGAACGTAACCTGCGGGGATCTCGTGAACGACCCGCTGGACCACCGCCGACTCCGCGGGATCTCCCTGGTCCCAGCGGGGATTCGGATCGACGAGAACGAGCTCAGCGCCCCGCCGCGTGACGGCGTGGGCGGGGCAAACGAGCGAATTGTGGATCACGGGGCTCGCCGTCCAGACGAAGGCGTACTCGTTCTTGCCCGTGAGCTCGACGCCGTCGAGGCGTTGCGTTGCTTCCGCACCTTCGTTCCGAAGCAGGACCTCGTGACAGCGAAGAAAGCTGAGCGGTTTCGCTTTCGCGCTGCCTCCGTACCAAACCGTCGAAACGACGCCGAAGGTTGCCCGAGCTTCGCGACCCGGAATCGGTCTTTCCGGCTCGACGTTCGACATCGTGCTCCGAAGCGAGTCCTCTTCGACGTACGCGACGAGCGGCGGCTTGTCGCGGCTCGGCAGGAGACTCCCGACTAGCGCAAAGCCCGCGCCGGCATCGGAGACGCCTTTCGGAGAAACGCTCACGAAAGCACCCGGGTGCAAGCGGCCTATGACGGGTCCACTCGGACTCTCGGCGTGGAGCTCCGCCGTGCGCACGGCGTAGCGCATGAGGCCGCGTAGAAGCTCCGGCTTCCTCAGGATCGCCTCCGGAACGTAGCCCTTGATCGGCGGGTACGAGCCGACTGGCGTTTCCACCAGTCCGTCATCGCCGAGCACGACGAGCGCGGGCCCGGCGACGAGCTTTGACGTCCCACCGTCCGGTCGTGTCGAGACCGGCGTCTCCAAGAGCCAGTACTCGTCGGCCAAGAGGCTCAGAATGCTCGCATCGATCTTGGTGCCGTCTTTGATGTCGACCTTGGCGTCGACGGATGGCGCCTCGTGTCGTTTGCAAGCGGCGCATAGGACCATCAGCGAGAGCACCACCCTTGAACGAAAATCCATACGAGTCATGGATGGCGCAAGCCCTGCCTCTGCAGGTTTCGACTAGCGACGGTCGGGCGAAGCGCCCGGTACGGGTCTTACGAGGGAGGCGGAACGTTTGGCTCGCTCGCGAGCCTCGGCGGTCGTCGCCGCATTCGCGAGAGCAACGCCCATGCGACGGCGCGTGAACGATTCCGGTTTGCCGAACAAGCGAAGGTCGCTCTCCGGGACGCTGAGCGCCTTCTCGACGTCGGCGAAAGCGATGCCCTCGGCTTCGAGCCCGCCGTAGATGACCGCGCTCGCGCCGGGTCGTACGAGCGAAACGTCCACGGGCAAGCCGAGAATCGCGCGCGCGTGGAGCTCGAATTCCGAGAAACGCTGCGTGCACAGCGTGACCAGACCCGTGTCGTGCGGGCGCGGGCTCACTTCCGAAAACCAGACTTCGTCGCCACGGACGAAGAGCTCCACGCCGAAGATGCCGCGGCCGCCGAGGTTCTCGGTGACGGCTCGGGCGTAGGCGCGCGCCTTTTCGAGAGCGGCAGGGCGCATGGGCTGTGGCTGCCAACTCTCGACGTAATCCCCCTTCACCTGAACGTGGCCGATCGGCTCGCAAAAGTGCGTCTCGACAGTGCCGTTCGCGCCGACAGCGCGGACCGTCAGCTGCGTGATCTCGTACTCGAACTCGATGAACCCCTCGACGATGACTTTGCCCTGATCGACGCGGCTGCCCGTACACGCGTACTCCCACGCCGCTCGCACGTCGGCGGGCCGCGCGACGACCGATTGCCCCTTGCCCGACGACGACATGACGGGTTTCACGACGCAGGGGTAACCGACGGCATCGGCCGCGGCGGCGAGCTCGTCGAGGCTCTCGGCGAAGCGATACGGTGACGAGAGTAAATCGAGCGTTTCGGCAGCGAGACGGCGAATCCCTTCGCGATTCATCGTCAGGCGCGCGGCCCGCGCCGTCGGAATCACCTCGGCGAGACCGGCGCTCTCGATCTCGACGAGCGTTTCGGTCGCAATGGCCTCGATCTCAGGCACGATGAGCGCGGGTTTCTCGCGCTCCACGAGCTCACGCAGCGCGGTGCCGTCCGTCATGGCGATGACATGCGAGCGGTGCGCTACCTGATGGCCCGGAGCGTTCGGGTAGCGATCCACCGCGATGACCTCAACGCCCAAGCGTTGAAGCGCGATGATGACCTCTTTACCGAGCTCGCCCGCGCCGAGCAGCATCACGCGCGTCGCCGACGGAGAAAGCGGCGTTCCGATTTGCATGGCTCGTTCCCGTATACACCAGCCCCGGCCGAGATCCCGTGGGGTGCGGCTCGTGATTCCTGCTAGAGTTCATGCATTCGGGAAGGCTGGGTGCACGATGAGGCTTTGGATTTTCTCGTTTTCACTCGCTCTCGGGCTTGGCGGCTGCAGTGATCCGGACAATTCGGAGAACGGAGGCGATTCCCACACCGGAGGCTCGGGAGGATCGGCCGTGGGAGGATCGGCCGGCTCGGGCGGAACGGGCGGTTCGGCAGGAACGAATGCGACGGGCGGCGGTGGAAGCGGAGGCACGGAGCCGACGTGCAACACGCTCGAAGCGAGCGCGCCCGAGTTCCCGCTCTACATGGTTCCCGATCCGATGCCCGCCGGCCTCGGCGGTACCATCCTCGACGGAACGTACTTTGCTACCAGCGAGACTTGGTACGAAAGCCCGCTCACGGAAACCCTGATGATGCCCGGAAACCGCACCGACATCGCGGGAACTACCTGGCAGGAAATCGACGGCTCGCCCGACGGCGTAGAACCTCTTTCCAGCACATTGGGATCCTAAGCTTAGAATTCCACGTGGACAAGTTGTCGCGGCCGCTTCTATAGTGTCACCTAAATACTAGTGACTCCAGCGTAACTGGACTGGCCACAGTTAGGCCGCAAATGTAATCACACTGGCTCACCTTCGGGTGGGCCTTTCTGCGTTCGCGAGTGGACCCGATAAGCTCATGGAGCGGCGTAACCGTCGCACAGGAAGGACAGAGAAAGCGCGGATCTGGGAAGTGACGGACAGAACGGTCAGGACCTGGATTGGGGAGGCGGTTGCCGCCGCTGCTGCTGACGGTGTGACGTTCTCTGTTCCGGTCACACCACATACGTTCCGCCATTCCTATGCGATGCACATGCTGTATGCCGGTATACCGCTGAAAGTTCTGCAAAGCCTGATGGGACATAAGTCCATCAGTTCAACGGAAGTCTACACGAAGGTTTTTGCGCTGGATGTGGCTGCCCGGCACCGGGTGCAGTTTGCGATGCCGGAGTCTGATGCGGTTGCGATGCTGAAACAATTATCCTGAGAATAAATGCCTTGGCCTTTATATGGAAATGTGGAACTGAGTGGATATGCTGTTTTTGTCTGTTAAACAGAGAAGCTGGCTGTTATCCACTGAGAAGCGAACGAAACAGTCGGGAAAATCTCCCATTATCGTAGAGATCCGCATTATTAATCTCAGGAGCCTGTGTAGCGTTTATAGGAAGTAGTGTTCTGTCATGATGCCTGCAAGCGGTAACGAAAACGATTTGAATATGCCTTCAGGAACAATAGAAATCTTCGTGCGGTGTTACGTTGAAGTGGAGCGGATTATGTCAGCAATGGACAGAACAACCTAATGAACACAGAACCATGATGTGGTCTGTCCTTTTACAGCCAGTAGTGCTCGCCGCAGTCGAGCGACAGGGCGAAGCCCTCGGCTGGTTGCCCTCGCCGCTGGGCTGGCGGCCGTCTATGGCCCTGCAAACGCGCCAGAAACGCCGTCGAAGCCGTGTGCGAGACACCGCGGCCGGCCGCCGGCGTTGTGGATACCTCGCGGAAAACTTGGCCCTCACTGACAGATGAGGGGCGGACGTTGACACTTGAGGGGCCGACTCACCCGGCGCGGCGTTGACAGATGAGGGGCAGGCTCGATTTCGGCCGGCGACGTGGAGCTGGCCAGCCTCGCAAATCGGCGAAAACGCCTGATTTTACGCGAGTTTCCCACAGATGATGTGGACAAGCCTGGGGATAAGTGCCCTGCGGTATTGACACTTGAGGGGCGCGACTACTGACAGATGAGGGGCGCGATCCTTGACACTTGAGGGGCAGAGTGCTGACAGATGAGGGGCGCACCTATTGACATTTGAGGGGCTGTCCACAGGCAGAAAATCCAGCATTTGCAAGGGTTTCGGGAAAG
>JADMIO010921794.1_pt1 | contig 35899 bp, 25 predicted proteins | sample 8958161 | NCBI WGS metagenome assembly JADMIO01 (sample SAMN16585339, study PRJNA669376) | soil metagenome | isolation source: Crop rotation soil | place: USA: Cullars Rotation, Alabama | collected 2011
AACGAAAGGCCCAGTCTTTCGACTGAGCCTTTCGTTTTATTTGACCATGTTGGTATGATTTAAATTAATACGACTCACTATAGGGTCAGTGCGGCCGCGACTTCAAGTCACGTGAATTCCAAGCTTCGGATCCCACTGTGCTGGAAAGCACGGTGCGCGCGAGCCTGGTCGACGCCGCCGGCCAGCACGTCGACCGCGAGCTGTCGGCGCGCCTGATGGAGCAGGTGCTGAACCTGAAGATGGAGCAACGGCCGGCGTCGTCCGGCGCCTTCGCCGGTCAGCTCGCCGAGTTCGACCAGCTGCGCGACTTCCTCACCGCCGCGACCGTCACCGCCCTTGTCGACCTGCCCTTCGCGCTGCTGTTCATCGTCATCATGGGCGTGATCGGCGGCTGGCTCGTGCTGCTGCCGCTGGCCGCGATTCCGCTGCTGGTGCTCGCTGCGGTGGCCGTCGAGCCGGCGCTGCGCGAGGAAGTGCAGCGCATGCAGACCGGCAGTTCGCAGAAGCAGGCGATCGCCGTGGAAGCGATCGCCTCGCTCGAAGCGGTGAAGACGCTCGGCGCCGAGGGCGCGATCCAGGCGCGCTGGGAGCGCTTCGGCGAGCTCGCCTCGAGCGCCAGTCGGCGCCTGCGCCAGTGGACCGCGGTGCTGATGCACTCGAACACGACGCTGCAGCAGCTGGTCAGCGTCGGCATCCTGTACTTCGGTGCGCAGCGCATCTTCAGCGGCGACATGACCATGGGCGGGCTGATCGCCTGCTCGATCCTCGCCGGCCGCGCGCTGGCACCGCTGGGCCAGGTGACCTCGCTGCTGGCGCGCGCGACGCGCAGTCGCAGCGCCATCGCGAACCTGTCCGAGCTGATGGCACGCCCGGTCGAGCGCCCTGCCGGCGCGCGCTTCCTGCAGCGCGGCCGCTTCTAAGGCGCGATCGAAGTGCAGCGGCTGTCACTGCGCTACCCCGGCCAGCTGCGCGACACGCTGGCCGACGTCAGTCTGCGCATCCGTCCGGGCGAGCACGTTGGCCTGCTCGGTCGCGTCGGCGCCGGCAAGAGCTCGCTGCATCGCGCGCTGCTCGGCCTGTACGCGCCCAGCGGCGGCGCGGTGCTGCTCGACGGCATCGACGCCTCTCAGCTCGATCCGGCCGATCGCCGCCGCAATCTCGCCTACGTCTCCCAGGACTGCACGCTGTTGTACGGCACGATCCGCCACAACATCGTGCTCGGCTCGCCGCTGGCGGACGACGAGGCGCTGCTGCGCGCCGCGACCATCGCCGGCGTCCACGACTTCGTGCGCCTGCATCCGCTGGGCTACCAGAGCATGGTCGGCGAGCGCGGCGACGGATTCTCCGGCGGCCAGCGCCAGGCCATTTGCCTCGCGCGTGCGCTGCTGCTCGACGCACCGGTGCTGCTGCTCGACGAACCGACCAGCGCGATGGACGCCACCACCGAGCGCGAGGTGCTGACCCGCCTCGCCGCGTATTGCCGCGGCCGCACGCTGCTGCTGTCGACGCACAAGTCGGAATTGCTGGCGCTGGTCGATCGCCTGATCGTGCTCGACCAGGGCCGCATCGTGCTCGATGGGCCCAAGGACAAGGTGCTGGCACAGCTGGCTGGTCGTGGACCGGCGGCGGAGTCGCGCTGATGGCACGTGAGCCGGACTTCTGGGATGCCGATCACCGCGCGTGGAGCCGGCGCACGGTGGCAGCCTTCGCCGTGGTCACCGCGGTCGGCATCGCCTGGTCGGCCTGGGCAGAGCTCGACGAGGTCGTACGCGCCGGCGGGCGCGTGATCCCATCGTCGCAGGTGCAGGTCGTGCAGAGCCTGGAGGGCGGAATCCTGGCGGAGCTCGCCGTGAAGCAGGGCGACCTGGTTCAGCAGGGCCAGCTGCTCGCGCGCATCGACGACACGCGCTTCTCGTCGATGCTCAACGAGAGCCGCGCCAAGTCGGTCGCCCTGCAGGCGGAGATCGCACGCCTCAGCGCCGAAGCCGAAGGTGCATCAGCCATCGCGTTTCCGGCCGACGTGCGCCGAGACGCGCGCGTGATGGTGGACTCCGAGACCCACCTGTTCCAGTCGAATCGCAAGGCCCTGGAGGAGACCGTCGGCTCGCTCCAGCGCAGCCTCGACCTGGCACAGCGCCAGCTCGAGCTGGCGCGGCCGCTGCATGCCCAGGGCGTGGTCGCCGACTCCGACATGATCAAGCTCGAGCGCGACGTCAACGAGCTCTCCGGCAGCATTGCCGACAAGCGCAACATGTTCCGCGCCCGCGCCGGCGCTGACCTCAGCACCAAGCGCGGCGACCTCGCGGCGCTGACCGAGGCGATGCGCGGCGCCGAGGATCGGGTCGCCCGCACCACGCTGAAGGCGCCGGTGCGAGGCGTGGTCAAGCAGGTGCTGATCAACACCATCGGCGGCGTCATCGGACCCGGCGACCGCATCATGGAGCTGGTGCCGCTCGACGACAGCCTGCTGATCGAGGCGAAGCTGCGGCCCGTCGACGTGGCCTTCGTGCGCCCCGGCCAGGACGCCGTGGTCAAGGTGACGGCCTACGACTTCGCACGCTTCGGCTCCCTGCGCGGTCGCGTCGAGTTCCTGTCGGCGGACGCCGTCGACGAGAAGATCGACGGCCGCGAGCAGAGCTTCTTCCGCATCCTGGTGCGCACCGATCGCGACCACTTCGGCAGCGACGAAGCGCCACTGCGCGTGATGCCGGGCATGGCGGCCGAGGTCGATGTGCTGACCGGGAAGCGCACGGTGCTGGAGTACATGTTGCGACCGCTGGTGCGGGCGCAGCAGACGGCGCTGACGGAACGCTGAGCGACGTTCCGTTCAGCTCTCGCCGACCCAGCGCTGGCAGTCGCCGGTGAAGTATCGGTGGAACGCCGGCGGCAGCTCGCGGTAATCCGCACCCGCGATCTGCGCCGACAGGTCACGCGAGTTGCTGGTGCTCCAGAACAACACCACGCGATCATTGGCCGTCGCAGATCGCGCGTCGTCGAACAGGGCGGCCAGCGCCTTGCCTGAATACGTTCCATCGATCTTCAGCCCGTGGCGTTTCAGCACCTCGGTCGCGGCCTCGCGCGCCGCGTCGGTGAACACACCGTAGCCCTCGCCGAAGTAGCCGTCGCGCACCTCGACATTGCACTGCTCGCTCCGGATCCGCGGAAACGCGGGGGCGAGCCCGTGCAGGAACGCCGCGGTGCGATCGATCAGACGGCGCAGCTTGGGTTCGTCGCCGAACTGCGTATCGACCACGCGCACGGCGATCACGCGGCTGTTCAGTCCCGCCACTTTCAGGCCAAGTGCGAGGCCAGCGGCGGTGCCCATCGAGCCAAGCGGCACGTAGATGCGGTCCGGCTCGGGCAGTACGCCCGCTGCAACCTGGTTCGCAAGCTCCAGCGCAGCATTGACGTAGCCGCAGGTGCCCACGGTCGACGAGCCGCCCGGCGGCACGTAGCGCGGCAGGCGTCCGCTGGCGAGGCCGTGTCGCAACATCGTCCACACGACCTGTGCGACCGCGGCCGGCACACTGCCCACCGCGTGCAACTCGGCACCGAAATGATGGCCGAGCAGCAGGTTGCGGCGCACGTAGGCAGCATTGGCCTGGTGCAGCAGCAGCGAGATCGATGACAGCCCTGCAGCCTGCGCGCAGATCGCGGTGGCGAGCGCGTGGTTGGAACCAGCGAAGCCGAGCGTGAGCAGCTGGCCTGCCCCGCCGCGTGTCGCCGCGCCGAGCAGGAACTCGAGCTTGCGGATCTTGTTGCCGCCATAGAGTTGCCCGGTCAGATCATCGCGCTTCACGTAGAGCCGCGGCAGCTGCAACGCGCTGCCCAGTTCGCGCAACGGTTCGACCGGCGTCGGGTAATCGCCGATCGGCAGCACCGGGAGCTTCGGCTCGAGCGCGGGAAACCTTGCGAACAGCGGGAGCACTTCGATCGCCTGCTCAGCCGGCGGCGAGGTGTGCGCGCAACGGTGGTCCCATCGCCACGCACGCCTTGAGCTGCAGCAGCGTCCAGTAGTGCCCGGCGACCATGCGGTCGAGATACGCCGTCTTCACCGGCGGCTGGAAGCGGTCGAGCAGCTTGAGCACGTCGGCGCTCTTGGCCATCGCCGCCGTGTGCATGGTCGAACTGGCGAAGTCGAACGGCGCATCGCTGATGAACGGGCGCATCACGATCTGCCGCCATTCCGCGTAGAACTCGCCTGGCATCGGCTGCGTGCCCGGCACGCGCACGCCGAGGCGCGTCAGGCCGTGCTCGACGCCGCGCCAGTCCTGGGCCAGCGCCGCACGCACGGTGTCGCGATAGGCCACGACGCTGTCCGGCTCCAGGCGCTTGATGCAGCCGAAGTCGTAGATCACCAGGCTGCCGTCGGGCCGGCAGGCGAAGTTGCCGGGATTCGGGTCGGCGTGCACGGCCTGCAGCTTGAACACCGAGGTGCACATGAAGTCGAACAGGCGCAGGGCGATGTCGTTGCGCGTCGCTGCGTCGTAGTTCTCGCCGGCATGCTCGAGCGAATCGCCGGGCTCGAGGATCATGGTCAGCACCTGCTTCGAGCACAGCTCGGGCACCGTCGCCGGGATCACCAGGTGCGGCTCGCTGGCATAGAAGGCGCGGAACAGGTCCATGTTGCGCGCTTCCTGCTCGTAGTCGAGTTCCTCGTGCAGACGCTCGCGGATCTCCTCGAACAAATCATCGAGCACGGCCTTGTCGACCTTGACCAGGCGCGCCATGCGCAGCGCCATCTTCAGCTGGCCCAGGTCGGTGTCGCAGGATTCGGCGACGCCGGGATACTGCACCTTGATCACGACCTCGCGGCCATCGTGCAGGTGGGCGCGATGCACCTGCCCGATCGAGGCGGCGGCATACGGCTTGTGCTCGATGCGACGGAACTGCTTGGCGGCCTTGCCGAGCTCGCGATCGATCTGCTTGCGGATCACCGTGAACGGCATCGGCGGCGCTTCCTTCTGCAGGCGCTTGAGCGGCTCGGCGATTTCAGCCGGCAGGATGCTCGCGGCCTGCGAGGCGATCTGGCCGAGCTTCATCACCGCGCCCTTGAGCTCGCCCAGGGTCTGCGCCAGGTGCTTGCCGGCCGCGGCGTTGAGCTGGTCGCGCGCGTGCTCGCGCTCCTCCGCGGAGCGGAAGCCGTTGGCGATGGCGTGGCCGGCATAACGCCCTGCCAGTGCCGCGGTCATGCCGGCAAGCTTGAGCAGGCGCGTGGCCCCGGACGCCGGGCGCTTGCCTTTCTCGTCGTGCTCTTCGTCGGTCATGGAACGGCGCGGCGCCTGGGAACATCCGGAATCCGGAATGTCCCTAGCATGACAGCCCGCGCGCCCTGCTACAGCGGTTCTGACTTCAGGGCGGCGTAGATCTGCTCCGGCTCGTAGCCGCGACCCGCCAGGTAGCGGTACTGCTTCTGCCATTCCGAAGCACCCTGCGGCAGCGCCTTGAAGCGCCGCGCATGGGTGGCGACGCACAGCGCGCGCCAATCCGGATCGGCCTGCTCCAGCGCACTGGCGGCGTCGGCCGGCGCGATGCCGGCTGCCTCCAGTTCCGCCTCGATCCGCGTCGGGCCGAAGCCCTGACCGATTCGCGATCGCACCAGCACCTCCGCATAACGGGCATCGGACTGCAGGCCGCGACGAACGAGGTCGTCGACGACGCCGACGACCTCGCCCTTCTCATGGCCGCGACGCTCGAGCTTGCGCTTGAGCTCCTCGGCGCTGTGCTCGCGCCGCACCAGGGCGCGCAGCGCAGCTTCGCGGGGCGTCCTGCTGCCACGCGCCGCCATCACGACGCTTACTTCTCCGCCGGCTTGGCCGGCGGCGCGCGATCCGGCATCAGCCGCACGCGCAGCTCGCGTTCGATGTCGTCGGCGATTTCCGGGTGCTCGCGCAGGAATTGGCGCGCGTTGTCCTTGCCCTGCCCGATCTTGTCGCCCTTGTAGGCGTACCAGGCACCGGACTTGTCGATCAGCTTCTGCTCGACGCCGAGGTCCACCAGCTCGCCGAGCTTGGAGATGCCCTCGTTGAACAGGATCTCGAACAGCGCCTCGCGGAACGGCGGCGCCATCTTGTTCTTGACCACTTTCACGCGCGTCTCGTTGCCCATCACCTCTTCGCCCTTCTTGATGCTGCCGACACGACGGATGTCGAGGCGCACCGAGGCGTAGAACTTGAGGGCGTTGCCGCCGGTGGTGGTTTCCGGCGAGCCGTACATGACGCCGATCTTCATGCGGATCTGGTTGATGAAGATCACCAGGCACTTCGAGCGCGAGATGTTGCCGGTGAGCTTGCGCAGGGCCTGGCTCATCAGGCGCGCCTGCACGTTCTGCCACTTTATCCAAATCGATAAATAGACTTTTGCAGCCTGGCTAAATCTTCACAATTATTTTCCTAATCAATGGTATAATAAGAACATGTCGTCGTCCACATCATCGACTTTTCTTTTTGACAATAACAAAATAGATTGGGATCGCCTGCCTGCAGATTGTCGGGTTGTTTTGCAGGCCAGGGTTGGTAAGCGGCGTGTTCACGTACGAACCCGATCGAGATTCCTTCTATACCTTCCCGCACCTTCCCGGCACGCCATTAAGCTCGCCCTTGAAGGGCATTTACGCGGAAAAACGAAGTCGAGCCAGGCCAGGTGCCTTTCCGGTCTGGCGCAAGTCACCGCTGCCATCTCGCGGTTCGGGTTGGCAGACTCCATTCACGACGTCGGGAGCGAGCAGGCGCTTCGAGCGTGGGCGCAAAAACGCTTTGGAGCCAAAAAGGCAGACGCCCGCAAGAGTGCGGTTGCCAATTGGCGAGACGCCCGAAAGGTTTTGCTGCTGCTGATGTCGCGAAAGTTGATTCCCGAGTACGACCTACCGCCGACGAATCCCCACACCTCTCAACGGAACGCCCCGGAGCACAATTTCACCTGCAACTGCAGCAGTCCCGCCGGCCCCGTCGTCCACAGTATGTCCGTCTTGCGCTTGCTGCCAAAAGAGCATCGCGCACCGTTCTTGGCTTCAACTAAGAAGCATGTCAGCGGAAAATCCTACGGCCAGCAGCGGCGGACCATTCGCGGTGCTACTGATCTCATTACCGGACTTGCGCAAGTATCTACGCTGACTGTGTTCGATTCCGAAGCATCGGCCAACATAGGGCGATGGCTACGCACGCATCTCGCCTGCAAGGACTCCAAGAATCGATCGAATCGCCTCGAAGATTGGCGCGCTGCAAGGCTCTTGCTGCTGACGCTGGCTAAAGACCAGGTCATCGACACGTTTCCGATTCCACCTTCAGATCCATCGCGTCGCGACCGACTGATCGCCAAAGGTCAGAGTAAACCGGCTCGAACCGCCGCCGGAGCGAAAGCGGCGCATAGCAAGATCGTGCGATTGGTGCAGTACCCGGTCGAAATGCTGGTCGGCGCGCGCGGCAAACCTCACACCTACAGCGTTCCACTGCTCCGGTTGATCCCAAAGGACCGTCGCTCGTCCTTTTCAAAAGCCCTTGCCCTCTCTCTGGACGGCCGCTCCGAAAGTGATCAGCGTCGGTCTCTAAGAACCCTGTCATCCCTCGCAATTTGGTTGCGGAGGCAGGACAGCACGATCGACATTACGAACATTCCATCATCGGACCTGGTTAGGAGATGGCTTCGCCAGTACCTGATCCACCCTTCGAAGGCGAGTTTCCTCACCAAGCATACCGATTGGATGGTTCTTCGAGCGCTTCTGCTGCGGTTGATGAGTCAACGGGCCATTACGAGTGTTCGAATGTTGCCGCCGGTGTCCGGCAAAGCATTGCGGCTTCAGAAGCTAGTCCGTTCCAAAAAGACTGTTTTGGACAAATTGATCCTTACGGACCACGAGCGAAGAGTCCTGCAGGCGCCAGAAATCGCAAACGATGCGTTCTTTGAGACGATTGCTCGAAAATGCGATGTCTTGTATCGGGCAATCCGTGCCCAAGCTCTTACCGAACTGAGAGTCGCCGCCGCGGACTTGGCGCATGGAGAAGACCTTGCCCGGCGATGCAACATCGATCGACTGCGATCCTTGATGAACGCCGGAATCAGCGTCGATCCTGAAATCGAACTCGGCCGTGGCCGCAACCATCCCTCTCTATTTTCCACGTCGCATCCGGATGGCCTGTCGAACCTCGTTGGCTGGGTCGTGCATGAAGAGCATTCCGTCCTGTATGACCGCCAATTCACCGGCGCTTCCTGGTCCAATGACTACTATCGCCAGGATGGCGGACTTGATCGCCTGCGTCGCCACTTCGCCCTCACTCTTGACGTTGCGGCTGCAGCCTTCTCCTTCTTGGTACTCGACCGTGGCTTCAACGTCGAAAGTCTGCAGAATGCCCACGTGAAGGATCCGGTCACGGGGACGATCCTGCTGGCTCCGACGGACGACCAGGATGTTTGGCGGATAACGCTGCCAAAACCCCGCGCACAAAAGGAAATCGGCGGCCTCGCGACGGTGGCCCAGGATATGGGCGCGGTAGAGGTTCTGCAATTCGTGCACCGCCTCACTGATCCGTGGCGAAAGACCTTTGGGCTCGAGGAGTTGTGGCTGCATCATGGGGACAGACGCAACGCGCGCATCACGCTCATGTCCGCTACGGCCTTCAAAGGAGGCCACCGACGATTCATGGATCGAATTCCAGGTCTCGACAAGCTCGTTTCGGGCCACGTGTCGCGCGCAGACATTCGGGTTCTCTCAGGCATCTGCAAATGGTTCGAGACAGGTGGAGACATGGTCAAAACGGCCAAGCACCTTCACAACTCGCCGGCGGTCGCCATCAAAAATTACATACCGGCGCCACTTCGCGAAGCCTTCTACGCATTCCAAATTCGAAAATTCCAAACGTTGACCATCATGGCGGCCACGACGAAGGACCGCGGCCTTGCCAAAAGGGCGTTGAGGTTTGGGTCCATGGAACAGGTCAACAGGGCCTTCGATTCGATGCTCGCCAACAAGGCACTCGCACAGTCATCGCTGATCAAGGCAGCGACCAAAGCCACGTCGGCGGCGACGCCAGTCAGAGAACGATTGACTGTTCTACTCAGCGCGAGAAATGTCGCCGTAATGAAGCGTCTATCTGACGTCGCGCAAAGCTTGCGCAACGATCGGCCCGACATTGATATTGAGGCCTTGCAGGCACGCGGACGGTCTTTGCCCTATTGGTTGGACCTGTGGGCAGTGATCAAGCACAAGATGTCCAATGATGACTATCGCTACCGTGCGTTGACGTCAATCTGGAAGGACGGTCTGGCACTTTCAGACGATCCCTCATTCACCGTGGCTTTTCCCTTCATTGAGCAGTTCCTGGAACGCACTGCATGAGGTTGTCACCGTCGCAGCTTGTTGCATTTCTGGACGTACCCACGTTCCGGCGAGAGGGCTACAAGGCTGATTGGCTTCTCTCCCCCTGGGCCGCGCTGGTGTGGGTGATCGACTGCTCCATCGGCAAGCGGAGGCGCACGGTCACGATCAATTGGTCGGTGGTCCTTTCAGATGGCCGCCTGTTGACCGACCCCGCATACGCCGATCAGCTCGCAACGATCCGGCATCTCACATTCATGTGCCGGTCTGGCCCCAACGCAACCATCGAAAGCGCCAAGGGACAGGTCCGCTTGGCCACAGAGTTGATCAACATCCTGCGGTTCGCGATCAAATGCCACCCCGCCGATGGCAAGAGGCCAGTTCGTTTCTCGCATCTGCTCCCAGAACACTTCTCGATGTTTATGGAAAGAGTTCATGGGGGTGCGTCGCGTGTTCTCGGCATCGAGGACGACATTCGCCTCGCCGTAACAGCACTGCGTAAAGCGGACGCCCTCGACACCCTGTTCGTCGATGGTTCACTGGACATATCCAAGCTGGCCTCAACAATAAATATTCCACCCAGGTCGCTCGGGTCCATGAAGTGCCTGAAGCGGGTTCTTCGGGACAACGGCCTCCCCTATCAGCCTTATGTTCCGGCAACCAAGCACTATCCAGACTACCGTCGCAGGGACGAGCCCGATCAGCAGGCCTCTCGGACCTCGATAGAAGCCATGTTCACGGCGTGGGAATGGCTTTGGACCTCAGCAGACGAATGTCCAGATCGTCTGGAGTTCAATCCGCTCGAGTATTCAACGCCATCGCGGCTCGCCAAAGCGTACGGTCGCTCCGACGGTCGCACACCGACCATCCCGGAGGACATCGCCCTTCACCATCTCAACTGGGCGCTTCGCTTCGTGGTGGATTATGGTCGCGACCTGGTTTCGTACTATCACGACGCCATGGACACTGTTCGCGCGGTCGCTGACGGCGGACGTTCTGGTCACGATTACTTTGCGACGAAAGCCTTCAACCTCAACCCGCCACCAGCCAGTCTCGGCCCGCTGAACCTGGGTCGCATCAAGGGGCGAGAGACAAATCAACCCCGCCCAAGGACGGGCGAGGAGATATCTCTCGTTGATGCCGTTCGTCTCTTAATAGCAGCCTGCTTTCTGGTTATCGGCATCTTTTCGAGTAGGCGTGTCGAAGAGCTGCTGAGCCTGGAATCGGACGCTGTGAGGGGAGACGTTGGCGCCTACGTACTTCGCTTCTTCCTGGAAAAGGGCACGGATTTTGGGCCAGTACAGCAAGCATGGCGCCCTATCCCGGACGTTGCTCAACTGGCTGTATCGCTCCTGACCGATCTCTGCGCGACTACCGCAGACAAATCTCAGACGATCTTCAGCTTTGACCAACGTCTTGGCGGCATGATGAGCGCACCTACCCTCCAGTCATGCTTGGATATGTTCGGTGACTACATTGAGTCCCCCTTGATCACCCACAAGAAAACGAGCTATCGCTGGTACATAAGGCCGCACGAACTGCGCCGCTTTTTTGCAATGATGTTCTTCTGGGCAAACCCGGATGCCTATCTTGACGCCCTGTCATGGTTCCTCGGCCATCTCGATCGCGAACAGACTATTCGCTATCTGACCGAGGCCGTGAGCGGGCGAGCATTCGCCAAGCACCACGCCGACGTCGTTGAAGCAGCTCTGCGCAATGGAAGTCGCCGCATTGAAAACAAGGACCGGCTGCTCCGGAAGATATCGTCGCATTTCGACGTTGACGACGTAACGGTGATCAAGTCTGCAGCCCTCAGAGCCTACCTGAAGGTGTTGAGCGACAAAGGCGTACTGAGCTTCACGGTCACCGACTGTCCGTCTGGCACGTGCGGCGACTCGCTGTTGATCACATACCAGGAGGGTCGGCGTGCGGCTGCGTAAAGGGCAGACGGCCCCGGGCATCAAGAGAAAATCTGAGCACGGTGCAGCGAGCGTCCGCGCGCGGCTAACCGCACTGAAAGGATTTCTCCAGGCGGGCACACTCCCCGATGGCTTCGATGCCTACGCGACCCAAGGGAAACTGGCTGAGTGGGATGATGCCTCAAGAGGAATAGATAAGGTCTCGATCTACAAGCTGAAGAAAGACAGGAACGTATACGAGGATTTGTGTGAGGCGTGTGATGCGTGCAAGGCATTGGCGGACAAGGTTGCGGCAAAGCAACCAACAAGTCTCAGGGCCCAGAAACCTGCGGAGGACACAAAACGAGGCAAGGACCGAAGCATCAAAGAGAAGCGGGACCAGATCAGGGTGATGACGGATGAACTTATCAGCATGTACATGGCTTACAAGGATCTGGAAAGAGTTCACCTGACGAGCAAACAGCTCGCCGAGAACACCCGCGAACTGATCAAGGAGCACAAGCGTCGCTTTGAACCATTTCTGATTCGAAGCAAGAAGTACATTCCGGATACACCTTGATACTTCTAACCACCAAACGCGCGATCGTTCGCCCAGAGCATCGGCTCTCTGCTCTCGGCACTACCGATGCCGGCATACCGATGATTCTCAATCAGGACTACTCCGTGTGCTGGCCATTCACGCAGTACGTCCTGCACACCGTGGTTTCCCAGGAACGAACACCCTCGACGGCAGAGGCAACGGCACACAATCTCTCTGTTTTTCTGAATTTCCTTCAATCGCAGCACGCCGGTCTTTCGCTCTGGGATGTCTGGGACCATCATTTACATGAGTTCGCAAGCTATCAACTGCGCCAGCCGAAGGCGCCCTCTCACGAGCAAATAAACAAGATCCTGCGAAAAGTCATTTCGGCATATATCTACTTGCAGCAATCAGACCCGAAGGAGGTGCGGAGCCTTGTCGGGGAGACACACGATGCTGAGCCGGCCCAGATTCGCTACTCCATCGTTCGGTCTGCTACGCGAGACAACGCGGGGAAGCTGCACCAGATCCGCTATATCCATCATGACGCGATGCTTCCCAGGGGGATCAAGAAGAAGCCTCGCAAACCCATACCAGATTCCTTCATCGATCGCCTCTGGGGCGCCATTCCTGCCTTCTCCAAAAACCCCTTCATCAGGGAGCGTTTAGAGTGCGCGCTCACGATCTTGGAACAGGTTGCTCCTCGCGTTGACGAGCTATGTCATTTCACCGTGGATGCGGTCAAGGATTCCCTGGACTCGGGCCTGCTCGAATATCGAATCACAAAGACGAAGAAGCGCGAGCACGCCGTTCCTTTTCCTGAAGACCTAGCCGACATCACGCTTTTGTTCGTCCATGGCCCTCGCGCCGACGCGATCGACAGGGGACTTCGGAGCCGGACGATTGAAAGGGACCACGGCTTTCTATTCGTCAAGACAAACGGGGAGCCGTGGACGCGCGCCTCCATGATCAACACGTTACTGCTGCTCCGGAAAGTTGCGGGAGTGACAGGCCCTGCACATGCCCATCTATTTCGGCACCGTTGGATCACCAAGAACGCGATCGCGCTGGCAAAGAACATGGTCGGCACGCCGTTGGAGCGCAGCACGATTCTCGTATGGCTGAAGGAGCTCTCCGGTCACCTGTCGTTCGCAGGGTTGGTGCCATACGTCGATGAAAGCTTCGACAACAAAAGGGCCTTTGATGTTGCGAAGCCAGCCATTTCACATGACATACGTCGTCGCCTGCTGGCGCACTATTCGAAGATGCTCGAATCCTGCTTGGGCGAAAAGGAGCATCTGAGGATTTCCATGAGAATCGTGTCTATCCTCGAGCAACTGAATAGCTCGGTTGAGGAGCACATGCCTGACAACCGGGCTGAGTCTGCTCAAGCAGTCCACTAAGGTCCGTGCGCATGCTCGCCAGAGATGACAGTCATCGCCCTGGTCTGGCGGTCGCCGAGACACCCGAAGCGCAGGAAAAGACGATCATCGACGCCGCGATCAAGGAGTTTTTCGAAGTTGGCGGCGTAATGCGCGCGAGCATGGATCACATATCCGCCCTCGCCGAAGTCAGCCGCAGCACATTGCACCGGAGATTTCCCAACAAGGAAGAGCTGCTGTTCGCGGCGATCCGGGTGGTCTCGGCCGACGTCATGCTCGCGATGTTTCGTGCGACCGCCGAGTTGCGGCAGAAGGCGATCACCAATGGCATCGTCGAGACCTTCGCCAGGTCAGGAAGAATCCGCTCCTGCACCCTGCACCGGCTCTTCATCACCGATCCCGAAGTCCCGCAAGGTCTGCTCGGCTTCAACTCGCGGCAACCCGTGGACCATTCTCGATTCCACGGCACAACGCATCGTCGACGTCCTAGTGTTGAAAGGAGCGACGATGCGCAAGCCCGACTTGCGGATCGCCGTCGAGTTCCAGATCAGGTTGACGACGATGCTGTTGAACGCGAAATCCAGCATCATCGACTTCGAAGACGACGAAGTCGTCCGCTCGATCGTACGGCGCCTTGTTGCTCCGATGTGTTGCTGCTCGTTGAAAACTGAGCAGTCAAATCCCGGCTCGTCAGTTTTAAACGAGCAGCAACAGCACAGGTGGCACATTGCCGCCGCAAGTGCGGCGTTCTCGAGAGGCGGCTGGTTGATTGTACTGCACGAGGGAGTGGACAAAGTAGCTCTGCTCGCGCTTGCAGCGATCCTTAGCGCATCAGCGCTGCAAGCACGTTGAGATCGAGTTGTTGGGCTGCGTTGGCACTGCCTGTGAACCGCGGCGGTCCCGCGAGCCGCGAACCTTTACGTCGTTGTCGCGATAAGCGGGTGATATCGCCGCCCTGCCCCGTTTGCAGCTCCGGAACTTTGGCACCGCTACATCAGCAACCGCCGGACATCCGTCAGCAGCCTGCTCAAGTGCACGATGAACCGTGCCGCCGCTGCTCCGTCGATCACGCGATGATCATAGGAAAGCGACAGCGGACACATCAGCCGCGGCGCGAATTGCTGACCGTCCCACCAGGGCTTGGTCTGCGCGCGGGAAACTCCGAGAATCGCGACTTCGGGAGCATTGACGATCGGGGTGAAGAAGCTGCCCCCGATGCCGCCGAGCGAGGAGATAGAGAAGCAACCACCTTTCATCTCTTCGCCCTTGAGCTTGCCGTCTCTCGCCTTCTTCGCCAGATCGGCGCACTCGCCCGCAAGTTGCAGCACGCCCTTGTCCCACACGTTGCGCACGACTGGGACGACCAGTCCGTTCTCGGTGTCGGCAGCAAATCCAACGTGGCAGTAACGCTTGATCACCAGTGATTCGCCGTCGGCGGCCAGGGCCGAGTTGAACTCGGGGAATGCGCGCAGTGTTGCGGCGACGGCTTTCATCACGAACGGAAGCAGGGTCAGCTTGATCATGCCCTGGTCCGCGTTGGCCTTGCGAAAGGCCTCCAGGTCGGTGATGTCGACCTCCTCGAACTGCGTGACGTGAGGAGCATTCAACCAACTGCGATGCAGGTGCGTCGCCGAGAGGCGCCGGATGCGCGCCAGCGGTTTGAGTTCGACCGGGCCAAACTGCGAGAAATCAACGACCGGGATCGGCGGGATGCCGGTCCCCGTCGAATCGTGTACCGGGGCGCCAGCAAGCATCCCTTTTACGAATCGCTGAACGTCCTCCACCACCACGCGGCCACGGAGCCCGCTCGCGGGAACCCGACTCAGGTCGACGCCTAGCTCGCGCGCGAACTTGCGCGTGGCGGGGCCGGCGTACGGCACTTCAGCAGGTACAGGGGCGCTGACTGACGAAGAGGGAGCGCTTGCGGCGTTCGGCCGCAGCGCGGGCGCCATAGGCGCCTCGGACCGCTCAAGGGTCTTGTCTGCACGAGCGGTCGGCGGCTCCGGCACAACCTGTGCTTCGGCTGCACCCGCCGACGGCTCGAGCACGCAGATCAAATCGCCCATTGACACCTTGTCGCCCACCTTGAGCTTGATCCCGCGCACCACACCGCCGCCCGGCGCTGGCACCTCCAGCGTCGCCTTGTCGGATTCGAGCACCAGCATCGGCGCATCGACTGCCACGGTGTCGCCGTCGCGGACCAACAAGTCGATCACGGGAACGTCGCGGTAGTCACCGATGTCCGGAACGCGCACCTCGATGGACTTGCCCATGGCTATACCGTCCACGGCGCCGGGCGGCGCATATCGATGCCATAGATGCGTATGGCTTGGGCAACACGCTCGTGAGGAATCTCGCCTGATTCGGCCAGCGCGGCCAGCGCGCGCACCACGATCCACCGCCGGTCGATCTCGAAGAAGTCGCGCAGCGCCGGCCGGTTGTCGCTGCGGCCGAAGCCGTCCGTGCCCAACACGTGGTATGGCTTGGAAAGGTAAGGCCGGATCTGCTCGGGCCACGCGCGGATCCAGTCGCTGCTGGCGACGATTGGACCGCGCGCGGTTTCAAGGCACTGCTGGACATAGCTGATACGCCTCGGCTCACCGGGATTCAGCAGGTTCCAGCGTTCACAAGCACGACCGTCACGCGCAAGTTCCGTGAAACTGGGGACGCTCCACACATCGGTGCCGATGTCCCATTCGTGCTCTAGCAACTCGGCCGCGAGCTGGACCTCGCGCAGGATTGCGCCGGAGCCGAGCAGCTGGACGTGATGCTCGTGCGGCTTGTCCGACGACGGACCCAGGCGATACATCCCGCGCACGATTCCGTCTTCGACACCCGGGGGCAGCGCCGGCTGCCCGTAGTTCTCGTTGTAGAGCGTGACGTAGTAGTAGACGTCCTGCTGGTCGACGTACATCTCCTTCATGCCGTGCTGCAGGATCACGGCCAGCTCGTACGCAAAGGCGGGATCGTAGGAGCGGCAATTCGGGATGACGCCGCTGAACACCAGCGAGTGGCCGTCCTCGTGCTGCAAGCCTTCGCCGTTGAGCGTCGTGCGCCCCGCCGTCGCGCCGAGCAGGAAGCCGCGTGCGCGCATGTCGCCGGCGGCCCAGGCCAGGTCGCCGACGCGCTGCATGCCGAACATCGAGTAGAAGATGTAGAACGGCAGCAACGCGACGCCGTGGTTGGCGTAGCTCGTGGCGGCAGCCACCCAGCTCGACAGCGATCCGGCTTCGGTAATGCCCTCCTCCAGGATCTGACCCTTGATGTCCTCGCGGTAGAACGCGAGCTGGTCTGCGTCCTCGGGCTTGTACTTCTGGCCAACTGCCGAGTAGATGCCCAGCGAGCGGAACATCGCCTCCATGCCAAAGGTCCGCGCCTCGTCGGGCACGATCGGCACGACGCGACTGCCGACGGCCTTGTCGCGAAGCAGCATCTGGAGGAACTGCACGAATGCCATCGTCGTGGAGATCTCGCGTTCGCCGCTGGCTTCGAGCAGGCGCTGAAACGTCGTCAGAGCGGGAATCGCGAGAGGTTCGACGCTGGTTACGCGACACGGCAGCGAGCCACCGAGCGCTGACCGGCGCGACTTCAGGTACTGCATTTCCGGCGAGTCATCCGCGGGGCGGTAGAACGGAGCTGCCGCGACGTCATCGTCCGACACCGGAATGCGGAAGCGATCACGGAACGCGCGCAGCGCCTCCTCACCCATCTTCTTCTGCTGATGCGTGATGTTCTGGCCTTCCCCAGACTCGCCCATCCCATAGCCCTTGACCGTCTTTGCAAGGATCACGGTCGGCACGCCGACAGTGCGCGTTGCAGCAGCGTAGGCAGCATAGATCTTGTGCGGATCGTGCCCGCCGCGGTTGAGCGCAGCGATGTCGTCGTCAGACATGGTCTCGACCAGACGCGCGGTCTCCGGATGCTTCCCGAAGAAATGCTCGCGCGTGTATGCGCCGCCGCGAGCCTTGAAGCTCTGGTACTCGCCGTCGACGGTTTCATTGAACAGCTGCAGCAAACGGCCGGAGGTGTCGCGCGCAATCAGGCTGTCCCAGGCCGAGCCCCAGACCAGCTTGATCACGTTCCAGCCGGCGCCGCGGAAGATGCCTTCGAGCTCCTGGATGATCTTGCCGTTGCCGCGCACCGGTCCGTCGAGCCGTTGCAGGTTGCAGTTGACGACGAAGACCAGGTTGTCGAGTTTCTCGCGCGCGGCGACGCCGATGGCGCCGAGCGACTCCGGCTCATCCATCTCGCCGTCGCCGCAGAAGCACCACACCTTGCGCGATCCCGCCTTGATCAGGCCGCGGTTCTCCAGGTACTTCATCAGCCGCGCCTGGTAGATCGCCATGAGCGGGCCCAGGCCCATACTAACGGTCGGAAACTGCCAGAAGTCGGGCATCAGCCAGGGATGCGGGTAGCTGGAGAGTCCCTTCTGCAGGGCCTCCATGCGAAAGCGCCGCAGGTCGGACTCGGCGAGCCGGCCTTCCAGGAAGGCGCGCGCGTAGATCCCGGGCGCGACGTGCCCCTGGATGAAGATCATGTCCGCGCCGTCCGGATGGTGCGGGCCCTTCCAGAAGTGGTTGAAGCCCACGTCGTAGAGCGTGGCCGACGAAGCGAAGCTCGCGATGTGACCACCGATGCCGGCGTGGTCGCGATTCGCGTTGACCACCATCGCCAGGGCGTTCCAGCGCGTCAACGAGCGGATCTGCCATTCCAGCGCGTGGTCGCCGGGTGAACGCTCTTCCTGGTGCGGAGCGATCGTGTTCACGTAGTCGGTGGTCAACGGCGCCGGCACGGCGATGCCCTTGCGGCGTGCGCGCTGCACCAGCGTGCCCAGCAGGTACTGGCCACGGTCCTCCCCCTGGCGGGCGATCACGGCGTCCAGGGCCTCGGCCCATTCGAGGGTTTCCAGCGGATCGGTGTCCTGGTTCTGACCAGTCATGGTTTGGCGGGGTCTGCAGGGAGCGCAAGATCATCCCGTTCGCGGATAGTCTGTGTCCAATATATGATTACTTTGCTTTTGATACTTTACGGATATCGACATGGAACTGCGGCACCTGCGCTACTTCGCAGCAGTAGCTGACACCCTGCACTTCGGACGTGCCGCCGCGCGGCTGGGCATCCAGCAGCCGCCGCTGTCGATCCAGATCCGGCAACTGGAGAGCGAGATCGGGACGCTGCTGCTGCAGCGGACGGGTCGGCGCGTGAGCCTCACCGATGCCGGCCTGGCGTTTGCGCGGGATGCAGCGGAGATCATCCAGTCCACGGATCGCGCCGTCGACCGGGCGCGCCGTGTCGCGCGCGGCGAAGCCGGCTTGCTTCGCGTGGGCATGATCAACTCGGCACCCTTCCACCCGCTGATCCCCACGATCCTGCGCGAGTACCGGCAGACACACCCACAGGTTTCCATCGACATCCAGGAATCGACCACGCCGGAACTGGCGACTCGCGTCACTGCCAATACGCTCGACGTGGCATTCGTACGCCCACTGCTCGGACCGCACAGCGGCCTGGTCGAGGAGCCACTCTTCGACGAGCCGGTGGTCGTGGCCTTGCCGAGCGGGCATCCGTTGACGAAGCAGCGCACGGTGGCGCTGGGCGCGCTGTCCCTGCTGCCGTTCGTGCTGTTCCCGCGCTCCGTGGGGGCTGGACTGTACGACGACATCATCAGCGCCTGCCGCCGAGCCGGCTTCAGTCCGCGCGTGGCGCAGGAAGCCTCGCAGGTCACCTCGATCGTCAACCTCGTGGGCGCGGGCCTGGGAGTGTCCCTGGTGCCGGCCTCCATGCAGAAGATCCACTCGATGGGCGTGGCCTACCGCCCCCTGCGCCGGGGTGCGCCGTCGGCGCGCATGAGCCTGGTTTTTCGCCGGGGCGAAGAAGGGCCCGCGGTGCTGACGCTGTGCACGCTGGCGCGTTCAGTCGCCAAGGCGCTGCGATGACGCCGCTTCAAGGTGAGGGACCTCGAACCCGGCGCTTGTTTTGGCACCCCGCAATAGCAGCCCATTGTGGCCCACGCAACTATACGGCCCGCCGCACCGTCGGATAGCATCGCGTCATGGCAGACGGCATACCAAAACGGCTCCCGCCCGACCAGCGGATGGCAGGCATCCTCCGGGCAGCCACGCAGTTGCTGGCATCCAAAGGCGTCGAAGGGTTTTCGCTGGAGGCCGTGGCGCGCCAGGCCGGCGTCGCGCTCAGCTTGCCCAGGCACTACTTCGGTGGAACGCGTGATCTGCTGAAGGCTGCGACAGAGGACCTGCTCAAGGAAGTCGAGACCACGCTGCTCAGCCGTGACGTGAAGCTGAGCTTGCAGCAACGCTTTGCTGCCTATCTCGATCTCCTGGCCCGGAATCCCTGGGGTCACCACGTGTGGACGCGCTCCGCCGAGATTCATCCCGAAGTCGACGGCGTCGTTCGCAGGGCCAGGCGGCGAATGGCCCAGTCGATGTACCGCCGTCCCTGGAACGAACTGACCCGGCGCGAGCAATTCGATGCGCGCGGACGGATCGGCTACGTCGAGGCCGTCGTCTTCGATTGGCTCGAACGCGGCGCCAAGGATCGCGACATCGTGGTCGACCTCATCGTGCAGGCCATCACGCTCCCCAAGGCATCTCGCCGCAAGACCGCGAAATAGGGCGCCGCTGCCCGAGTGCCGGGCGTAGAAAGGTCAGACCAATCCAGTTGGCGGACACCACCCTGCCAGACTTGCGCACACGCAACTGGAATCGGCGGGGAACCACCGGCAATGCAGTCACACGTCGCGGTCCTGGATATTGGCAAGACCAACGCCAAGCTCTCGTTGTGCGACGCCAGCGGCCATCGCCTCGCCCATCGATCGCTCTTGTGCCAATCGATCCCCGGCGGGGACTATCCGCATCTGGATACGAACGGGCTGGAAGCCTGGATCGCCGAGGGCCTCAAGGAGTTCGCGTCGCATGGTGCGGTCGGTGCGATCGTTCCGGTCGCGCACGGGGCGGCGCTGGCACTGGTGCGCGAGGGCAAGCTGGCATGCCCGGTTCCCGACTACGAATCGCCGATTCCCCCGGCAACGCGCAGCGAATACGATCGCCTGCGCGATCCCTTCAGCGCGTCGGGTTCGCCGCGTCTGCCCAACGGGCTCAACCTCGGAGCGCAGTTGCACCGGCTCCAATCGCTGCGCCCGGCGCTGTTTGCCGCCGGCACCCAGATCCTGACGTGGCCGCAGTACTGGGCCTGGCGCCTGTGCGGAACCGCAGCCACCGAGGTGACGAGCCTGGGCTGCCACACCGACCTGTGGCTGCCGGCGCAGGGCAAGCCATCGGCGCTCGCGCATGCGCGCGGCTGGGACGCCCTACTCGCGCCGAGGCGGCGTGCCGACGAGGTGCTCGGCAATCTCTCCCCCGAGTGGCAGAAGAGCACCGGTCTCGGAGCAATCAAGGTCTACTGCGGCATCCACGATTCCAACGCGTCGTTGCTGGCCGCGCGCGGATTCCCGGAGGTGGCGGATCGTGAAGCAACCGTCGTCTCTACCGGGACGTGGTTCGTTTCGCTGCGCTCGCCGGGCCCGCAGGCGCAGGTCAATCTCGAACGCCTGCCCGAGGATCGCGATTGCCTGGTCAACGTGGACCTCAATGGCAAGCCCGTACCGTCCGCACGTTTCATGGGCGGTCGCGAGATCGCGATGCTCGGCGGCATCGCGGAGGGCGGCGACCAGAGCCCCTTGCTGGCAGCCCTCCCCTACGTGGTCGAAAGTGGACTCATGGTGTTGCCCTCGTGGGCGCCGGGTGTGGGGCCGTTTCCTCGCGGCATGCGCCGCTGGATCGGCGAGCCCAAGTCGCCGGCCGAGCGCAAGGCGGCGGTCAGCCTGTACGCGGCCCTCGTCGTCGACACCACGCTGGAGCTCATCGGTGCGGGACAGTGCGTGCTCGTCGAAGGCCGCTTTGCGCAGGCCGACGTTTTCGTGCGCGCGCTCGCAGCGCTGCGTCCCGAGACGGATTTCTTCATCAGCCCGGAATACGACGGCATTGCCACGGGCGCCCAGCGCCTGGTGAATCCGGCGTTGCGGCCGCCGATCGCGTTGAGGCGCGTCGTCGGGCTGCCGGTAGACCTTGGCCGCTACAGGTCCAGCTGGCGCAGCGAGGCGCAGAAAATCAGCGCCGGGCTCTGAGCGCGAAACGCCTGCGGGCGTGGTCTGACCAATCACATCGGCGCAGAGAGCCCCAGCAGAATGAAGTCATGGACGCTGCCCTGGGCGGAAGACTGATGAGCAACCTTGCACGAACTTTCGAAGTGCTCGAGGCGCACGCCGGTCGTTCGACGTACCGCGGCCGCGGTGCGGCGCACGAGGACTGCACAGGGTCGGGAACCGAAATCGTCACCGATTGCAGTCCAGCCCCCGACTGCCCGAGCGATTCCGACCCAGGCGACGAACACGTCGAGCACTCGCGCTAAGCACCAGCGAGCGTTACCTCAAACGATGCCAGCCGTGCCCACCGTGGCGCGGCGAACGCGCGCCTTGGCACCTCGCCAACCTGACTCGCGATAAGCCGCGATCGGATCAACCGCACCGCTGCGCTCCGCGCGCGCCATCGCCAGGATGGGGGTGACGTCCGTGTTGTAGGCGCGACGCAGCGTCTGGAACGCCGCCATCACGTCGTTGTCCTGCTGCTGCTGCGCCAGTGCCTGGCGATCGACGATCAGCGCGCGAGCATACGCTCCGGCGATCGCCTCCGCACTCGACAGCAGGCTTTCGATCGGGTCGGTCACGTTGTGCGACTGGTCGATCATGTAAGCCGGGGCAAACGCATCCGGACGCGACTGCTCCGCCTCGACCAGCTCGTTGAAGACCAGGAACAGCTGGTGCGGGTTGATCGAGCCGGAATCCAGGTCGTCGTCGCCGTACTTCGAATCGTTGAAGTGGAAGCCGCCGAGCTTGCCGAAGCGGTGGAGACGGGCGACGATCTGCTCGATGTTGACGCTCGGCGCGTGGTGGCCGAGGTCGACGAGGCACTGCGCGCGCGGTCCCAGCTGCTGAGCGGCCAGGATGCTGCTGCCCCAGTCCGAGAGCACCGTCGAGTAGAACGCGGGCTCGTAGAGTTTGTGCTCGAGCAGCATCTTCCACCCGCTCGGCAGTGCTTCGTAGATCTGCGCCAAGGCTTCCAGGTAGCGATCGAACGACGCGCCCAGTGATTGCTGGCCAGGGAAATTGGTGCCATCCCCGATCCAGACCGTGAGCGCCGTGGAGCCGAGTTCCTCGCCGAGCCGGATGCATTCGATGTTGTGTTCGATGGCCTGCGCTCGAACCGCACGGTCGGTGCTGGCCAGCGACCCGTGCCGGTAGCTGAGCTTCTGGCCCGGCGTGTCCTGGAAGGTGTTCGAGTTGACCGCATCGAAGCCCAGGCCCAGGCGCTCGGCGCGCTGCCGCAGCGCACGGCCGTCGCCGACCTTGTCCCAGGGAAAGTGCGGCGACACGCGCGGCGTGATGCGGCACAGCTGCTGCACCACCGCGCAGTCGTCGAGTTTCTCGTCGAGGTTGGTTGGCTCGCCGGGGATCGGGAAGCGCGCGAAGCGCGTGCCGCCGACACCCACGCCCCAGGTGGGCAGCGCGAGTTCGAGCGTAGCAACCTGTTTGGCGATCGCATCGATGTCGATGCCGCGCCGCCGCAGGCTACGCCCGAGGCTGTCGTAGTCATCGCGCAGCGCATCGCGCCGGGCGTGGTTGTGCGTGGCAATCAGGTCGCTGCTGAGCGGCAGGGCTTGGTCGGTCATCGATATCTCCGCTAGCGCGTGAACGCCTGGGCATTGCCGGCGTCGACGTTGAAGATGTTCCCGGTGGACTTGGAGGAGGCTTCCGAAGCCAGGAACAGCACCGCCTCGGCGATGTCCTCCGGCAGCACGTCGCGCTTGAGCAGGCTGCGCGCGCGGTAGTGCTTTTCCAGCTCCTCGCCGGAGTCGACGCCGTACGCCTGCGCGCGCTCCTTGCGCCAGGCGCCGTCCCAGATGCGCGAACCGCGGATCACCGCGTCGGGGTTGACCACGTTCACGCGGATCCCGTAGGGCGCCCCTTCCAGCGCAAGGCAGCGCGCGAGGTGCACCGCAGCCGCCTTGGCCGACGCATAAGCCGAGGCGTTCGGCGTGGCCGACAGCGCGTTCTTCGAGCCGATGAAGACGAGCGTGCCACCGGTGCGCTTGAGCAGCGGGAATGCCGCGCGAGCCGTCAGGAAATAGCCTTCGGCCAGCACGCCGTAGTTGCGCCGCCACAATTCGACGGTCGTCTCCTCGATCGGTGCCGATGAGGCGAGGCCGGCGTTCGCGACCACGATGTCGAGCCCGCCGAACTCGCGGGCGCATGCCGCAAACGTCGCGGCCACCTGCGCCTCGCTGGTGACGTCGCAGACGTTGCCGCGGACGACATCCCTGCCGAACTGCTTCGCGAAACCCTCGGTCACAGCAGCCAGGGCCTCGGCATCGCGATCCGCAAGCATCACGCACGCGCCCTCGCGCAGCAGGCGTGCCGCGGTCGCCGCGCCGATGCCGCCGGCGCCGCCGGTCACCAGCGCGATGCGCCCGACCAGCGGTTTGGGTGCAGGCATGCGCTTGAGCTTGGCTTCTTCCAGCTGCCAGTACTCGATGCCGAACGCCTCGCGCTCGTCGAGCCCGACGTAGCGGCCAATCGCCTCCGCTCCGCGCATGACGTTGATCGCGTTGCCGTAGAACTCGCCCGCCAGCCGCGCCGTGGTCTTGTCGGCAGCGAAGCTGATGCGGCCAACGCCCGGAATCATCACCACCACCGGGTTGGTATCCCGCATGGCGGGATCGCCCGCCTTGGCGCAGCGCTGGTAGTAGGCTGCGTAGCCCGCTCGGTACTCCTCGATCGACGCGGTCAAGTAGGCCTCGTCACCGAGCTTCGCCGGATCGAGCGTCAGCGGCGCGATCTTGGTTCGCAGGAAGTGGTCGGGGCACGATGTCCCAATGCGCGCAAGGCGCACGAAGTCCTTGCTGCCGGCGAACTCCAGCGATTCGCGATCGTCGCTGAAGTGCCCGACCTTGGGACGGCCGGTGTTCATGATGGCGCGCAGCCGCGGCATCAGCTCGGCGGCGATCTCGCGGCGCTGGGCGGGAGCCAGCGGCGGAACCACTGCGCCGCCAAACGCCGCGCCGGAGGTCAGTCGCTCGTTGAGGAACCGAGCCGCGCGTGCGATCAGGTCGATGGAATTGTCGTAGCAGGCCCGGGCCGAATCGCCCCAGCAGATCAGGCCGTGACCGGCGAGCACCACGCCGCGCAGCTTCGGATGACTCTTCACGTAGTCGCGCAAGCGCAGGCCGAGGTCGAATCCCGGACGCTTCCAGGACATCCACCCGACCTGATCGCCGTAGACCTCGCGCGTCCGCGACTCGCCATTGTCCGCCGCCGCCAGGGCCGTCACGGAGTCGGGATGCAGATGGTCGACGTGGGCGAACGGCAGGAAGGCATGGAGCGGCGTGTCGATCGACGCCGCGCGCGGGTTGAGATTAAAGGTGCAGTGCGGCAGGAACCCCACCATCTCGTCCTCGTGCTCGACGCCGCGGTAAAGCTTCTCCAGGCCGACGACCTTGTCCTGGTACAAGGTGGCGAAGCCATCGAGCTTCATCGAGCCGATGTCCCCGCCCGAGCCCTTGACCCACAGCACCGGGACCGTCGCGCCGCTCAAGGGATCCTGTCCGGACAGCTTCGCGGAAGTGTTGCCACCGCCGAAGTTGGTAACGGTCAGGTCGGAGCCCAGCAGGTTGGACCGGTACAGGAGCAACTGCTCCGGAGACAGGCCGGAGGCCTGCCCCTCGGACCAGCGATTGTCGGGTACGGCGAAGGGCGTTGCGGGGTCGTGGCTCGTCATGATCGCGGCTCTGGGTGCCGGCCTAGTGTAGCCAGTTGTTATGGGTACCACAATATATTTCGCGGACATCGACAATGGCCTTGTGGGTACCACAACATATCCCTATGATGCATGCCGGCATGGACGCCTCGCGACCTTGCGCCGACCCGAGAACCGCCAGATGGCGAACGACGCCCCGAGACGACTGTCACCCGCCTTGCGCAAGGCCGCGATCCTGGCGGCAGCGGTCACGTTGCTCGAACGCGATGGCATCGAGTCGTTCTCGCTGGAAGCCGTCGCGCGGGAGGCCGGCGTCGCTGCTACCCTGCCGCGCCACTACTTCGGCAGCTCCAGCGACCTGCTCAAGGCCGCGACGCGGGACGTGCTGGCCGAGGTCGAAGGCGTCCTGCTCGACCGCTCGCGGCATCTCAAGCTGGAGTCGCGTCTCGAGGCCTACCTGAAGATCCTGCGCAAGCACCCCTGGGGCCACGGCGTCTGGGTGCGTGCGGGCGAGTTTCACGCCGACATCGAGAAGCTGGTTCGTCGCGCGCGGCGGCGCATGGCTGAAAGCATCTACGGCCGTCCATGGAAAGAGCTGAGCTCCCGCGAGCAGTACGATGCCCTCGGAAGGATCGGCTACATCGAAGCGGTCGTGTCCGACTGGCTCGCGCGCCGGGCGACCGACACCGACGTGGCGATCCAGACACTCGTCGGCGTTTTCCGCCGCGCGCCCGCCTGAGTCGTCCCGCGGAGCACAGGATCTGCGTTCGCGGGCCGAAGGGACGAGGAGTGCTGGCGTCGCTCAATCGTTCCGGAACGATGGCGCCGACCAGCCGGCGGGCGGCAGCAGGTCGCCGAGAGGCTGGCCGCCGGGACCATTCGCATAGCCAACCCACGCGACGGTGGGTTGCTGACCGATGCCAGGCTTCGAGTAGTCGCAGACGCCGTCGGGAAAAATGGCCTGCAGCTGCGCCCAATCGGAGTCGGTGAATGGATTGGGCTGGGTATAGTCGGCGCGATCCAGCGGCTTGAGCTGGCACTTGTTGACGTCGCCCGCGAGCGGTTCGCCGGCGATGACGCGAGGCTTGGCATACGTAGGATAGATCGCGTCGCAGATCGCCGCCGGAAGTTCGTTGCCGCTGCCATCGGTGCACAGGTCGTGCGCGGCAGCCGGCTTGTTCTTCACCACCTTCTGCGCGTACGGCATGTCGCTGGAATCCGCCTCGATGGCCGCAAGCCATTCGTCCATGACGAGAAACGCCTTGTCGATATAGGCGGTGTCGCCGTTCGGCGAGGGGCCCAGCACCCAGATGACCTGGTTGTCGTGATGGCCGTTGGATCGATCGAGCCGCGCTCGCATCTCGTGGCTGTGGTAGTTGTGGTGGATCTCGACGCCGTCGTTGCCGCGCATGTCGATGATCGGCAGGTGCATGTGGTTGCCTTCATTGAACAAGCCGCCCCGGTAGGCTGTGGCCAACGTTGATGCATCGGCAACGGCGCGCTCGGCGACAGGGTTGTAGTTGATGTCGCGCGAGCCGACATGGGCATTCAGGTCGATGAACTGTGCTGGCTGGATCGTCCCCGCGAGCAGCGCGTTGAGCCCGTACTGCACGCCGACGTTGTCGAGCGGGCGATTCGCATAGCCGTCCACGGCTCGCCGACCCAGCACGCTCACCATGTAGTCGGCCAGCGAGCAGCGTGCGCCCGTGGGGTTGGTCTGCTCGTCCCAGGCTTCCTCGGGCGTGACGTTGCAGCTCTGGGTGTTGATGATCTGGTGAGCGGGATCGCCGTCCCGCGTCTCCGACCGCGGGTTGAATGCCCAGTTGAATCCGAACACATTGATCCAGGCCTGGCAGATCGACATCGTCGGTTGGCCGACAACTGCAGCTTGCTGATCGAGCGTCCAGGCCACGCCAGCACCCCACGCCGTCGGATTGTCGAAGTAGTCGACCAGGTATTGGCAGTCCATCGCCTCGCCGGACCCGGTTCCCCAGGAGTCCGTGAAGCTCTGGGCCGGAAGGATGCCATCGAAAATGCCGGGGTAAGCATTTGCTGCCTGCTGCTGCTTGATCGACCCGCCCGATCCGCCGTTGCCAATGGTGTAACGGATCGGGCCATAAGCCTCGACGATATGCTCCTTGGCCATCATCAAGGATTCCGCCTGCACCACGAGATTGCAGTTCTGCGTGTTGTGCGACAGCTGGGTCTCCCATGTCAGGAACCCGAGCGCCAGCGCCTGCAGCCCACGGTCCAGATATTCCGTCGATACGGCACCCTCGCCGTGATGGGTTCCGCAACCTGACCCGCCATGGTTTGCGGTCTTTCCGTTCCATCCCTCCTGCGGTGCCCATGGCTTCCAGTCCTTGGACGGATCGAACAGCACGGCGATCGCGTACTGGCCGCGATCCTGCGTTCCGTGCTCGATCCGGACGATGAACGGCACCGTCTTCCCCTGATCCGTCGTCGTCATGCTGACGTCGCTGGGCGGATTGGCTGGGTCGTAGGCTTGCAGGCCGCTGCCATTGGTTGGCATGTATCGGTATTCGTACGTCACCGGACGATTGCACTGCGCATCGATCGCGCCATCGAGGCAGGGCCACGGCTGGAGTTGCGGCCCTGAAAAGACGGGCCCGCCGATCGGATGATTGATGATGGTGACCTGCGCGTCCTGCCGTCCAGCCAACCGCGCTTCGAGGACGTTCTCGCCGTCCCGCAGTCCAGTGACCATGCCCATGTAACGCCCATTGGGTCGAAGGCCGAACATGCCGGTAACGCTGCGTCCATCAAGCGCCATCGACAACGCACCCGCGTCGGCGCCCTCCGGCAGGACGACTTCGACCAGCGCATCGCCGCCCGAGATCAGGTCCGGTCGGTTGGACAGCACCCGGATGACGGGCGGGGTTTGCGGGTTTCCGGCTTCGAGCACGGGTGCTTCGCTGCTGTGGCAAGCCGCCACCAGCAGGACGCCCAGCAGGCTGCCCGCACCCTGGATGCGGTGTACCGCGATACGCATGTTCGAAACTCCTCCGGACCTCGCCTCGACTACTTCCGGAGAATGGGTCAAGGCACACGTTGTTCTTCAGGGCGTCATCGACACCGGGGGCGGCCCCAGCGGCCTACCGCCCGGCCCATCGGCGTAACTCAGCCACGGCTCGGACGGCTGGGCGGCGACACCGGGTTTGCTCCAATCGCAGACGCCGGTCGGAAATGCGGACTGCATGCGCGACCATTGGTCGTCGGTGAACTGGATTCCATATCCCGCCCGGTCCAGCGGCTTGAGCTGGCACTTGCGGATGTCACTGCTGAGCGGACCACCCGCGACCATGCGCGCACCCTCGCTGAGCGGATGCGCACGCCGACAGGCCGCCTCGTCCGCGGTCGTCTTGCCTTCGACCCAGCAGGTATCGACGAGGCCTTCCGGCCGATCGCGAACGATCTTCTGCGCGCGCGGCACGTCGCTGGTATCCGCCTCGATCGCCATCAGCCAGCGGTCCATCGCGAACACGGCATCGTCCTTGTACTCGTCTCCCGGATGGTCCCAGATCACCTGGTTGCCGTGTCCCCCGTTGGCCGCATCCAGGCGCGCGCGCATCACCCAGCTCATGTACGGCTGGTGGATGTCGCCGTGATCGTCGTTGTTGCGCACGTCGAGCAGCGGCGTGCTGGCGAGCTGCCGCGGGTCCGACAATCGCGAAGTGCGGTAGAACGTGGTCAGGGTCGCCTCGTCCATGACCGAGCGGTGGGGCACGTAGTCGCCCTCCTCGTCCATGCCGCCGATCCTCGCATTGAGATCGACGAACTCGTCGACGCTGATGACGCCCTTCTCGAGCGCGCCCAAGCCGTACTGGACGCCTTCGTTGTCCCAGGGCAGCGGTGCCGCGTTGCGCGGCCCGCGGCGGCCCCAGATCGCAACCTGAAAGTCCTGTGCCGAGCAGCGTGCTCCCTGCGGATTGTCGACGGGGTCGTAGCGCATTTTCTTGGGCAAGCCGCAGCCCTGGCGTGCCGCGGACCAGCCGATGCGCAATCCGCCGCGCGCCTGCGGGTCCGCGGTGTCGCCGAGCAGCACGGTCCACTGCACGCAGGTGGCAATCCCCGACTTGCCCATGACCGCGGCAGCCTTCTTCCGGTCGCCCCAGAACATCGGGGACGCGTTGATGAAGTAGCGATTGAGCAGGTTGCAGTCGATGGTGTCCGAAAACGTCGTCCAGCTGTCGGGAAAGGTCGAATCCGTGGTCACGCCGTCGAGCAGGCCGGGATACGCTGCCGCGATGTTGTTCTGCTGGATCGATCCGCCGGAGCCGCCACGCCCGATGGTGTGCCGGATCGGGCCGTAGTGCTCCTCGATGTGTTCCTTCTGCATCATCAGCGCTTCGGCGGACAGCACCTCGTTGCAGTTCTGGCCCAGGGCGTTGAGACCAGAAGCGGTGCCCATCCAGCCGCGTGAGATGAACTCGTGGCGCAGCACCGTCTGCTCGTCGCCGAAAGTCACTGGGGGTGCCTGGTGGTACAAGGTCCCGCAGCCGCCGGCGAACGGCACGAACAGCTTGCCGTTCCAGCCCTTCTGCGGCGCCCAGGGCTCCCAAGATTGCGATGGATCCGCCAGCACCGCCAGGTGATAGATGCTGCGATCGATCGTGCCGGTCTCGATGCGCACGATGTACGGAACGACATGACCTTCATCGGTCGTCGTGCTCGCGACATCCTCCGGCGGATTCGAAGGATCGTAATCCTCGTAGCTGCCGGGCTTCTTGCCCTGCGGCTGGTAGACGTACTCGATCTTCGTAGGCGCATTGCACTGCTCGTCGAGTGCCGGGCCCAGGTCGTTGTCGTCGGTCGTGCAGAGCCAGGGCTGCAATTGCGGTCCTGCGAATACCGGACCGCCGAGTGGATGATTGGTGATCGTGATTCGCTGAGCGCCGAGACCGGGGACCTGCGCGGTCAACTGGTTTGGGCCGCTGGCGAGTCCGGTCAGTCGCCCCGTGTAACGTCCATCAGCGCGCAGCGCGAACTGGCCGGTGACATCGCGGCCATCGAGATCGACGCGCACGTCGCCAGGCACTGCACCGGTCGGGAGGCCGATCGCGACCAGCGCATCGCCACCGCTGATCAGGTCGGCGCGATTGGACAGCACGCGCAACTCGCCGGGTGCCAATTCGGGCCTTGTGGCGTGCCCGGTCGCAAGCGGCGGTTGCGGCTTGGCCCCCCAGACGATCACCGACGGCCGCCTTTCGCAGGTCGCCATTGCCAACAGGCCGGACACCGTCACGACGCCCAACAACCATCGCCCCCAACGCATCGATGCTCGCCTATCGCTTCAAGTGCGCCGCGAAGAAGTCGGTCGCGCGCTTGAACGCTGCGACGCCTTCCGGACTGTCCGGTACGAAGCCCTGGAACACGTGCGGCATGCCTTCGTAGACGTCGAGGGTTGCATCCCTGCCGCCGGCGCGCAGGGCCTGGTAGAGCCGGACGCTAGCGCTCAGCAACACTTCGCGAGTGCCGGCGGTGATCAGGGTCGGCGGATAAGCGCCCTTGCCGAAATCGGCGTACACGGGAGACACGTAGGGGTTCTTCTGGTCGCGCGCGTCCGCGTAGGCCGCCGCCACCCACTCGACATCGCCGATCGGGATGAGTGGATCGTATGCCACCAGGGTCTCCATGGTGTCGCCGGCGAGCGTGAGGTCAGCCCAGGGCGACATGAGATACAGCGCGCCCGGCATTGGCACCTTCTCGTCGCGCATGCGCAGCACCGAGGCCGCGATCAGGCCGGCCCCGGCCGACTCGCCGAACCACCCGGTCGCCGCCGCCTGGGTCCCGCTGGACAGCAGGCTCTTCCACGCGCGCACCACTTGCAAGGTGGTCTGCTGCCACTTCGATTCCGGCGCGAGCGTGTAGTCGATCGAGATCACCTCGTATCCGCCCGCAACCGCCAGCTTCGACGGCAGCGCCAGGGTCGAGCGCGCGGACCCCATCACATAGGCGCCACCGTGCAGGTAGACCATCAGGCGGTGATCGCGGCCGAGCTTGCGGGGCCGGATACGCAGCGCGGGAACGCCGTCGAGTATTTCCTCGGTGACGTCCACCCCCAAGCTGTCGGCCTGCTTGCTGAAATTCTCGGCGGCCGCCGCTTCGCCGGGCGCGCGCACCTTCTGGAAGTCCTCTGCTGTCACCGGGCGCTTTGGCGGTGATTCCGCCTCCGCCTTGATCTTCGCAGCGACGCCTTCGTAGATCGGCTTGAGCGTGGCGGCGGCCTCTGGCGATACGGTACCGGGGATCCGGTAGCGATCCGCAGGGACTCCGTCCGCGGCCGCAGCGCTGGTCACCAGCGCCGCGACAAGAATTGCCCAGGACGGCTTCATGGCGTGGTGGACTCGAGGACCTTCAACTCGACGCGACGATTGTGCTCCTGGCCTTCGTCGGTGTCGTTGGAGTCCACCGGTTGCCCTTCGCCGTAGCCGACCGCGGTCAGCCGGTCAGCCGCGACGCCGTGCTCGATCAGGTAGTCCATCACCGACTGCGCGCGACGCTCGGAGAGTTCCTGGTTGTAGGCGTCGCTGCCGCGGCTATCCGTGTGCCCACCCACCTCCACCTTCAGCTCGGCGCGACCGGCCAGCGTGGCCGCAACGCCATCGAGGATCGTCTTGGCATTGGCGGTGAGCGTGGCGCGCGCGGTTTCGAAATTCACGCCATGCAGGATGAAGGTGTCGCCGGCCTTGGCGGTTTCCAGCGTGGCGGGCGGTGGCGGTGGCGGCGGCTCGGGCACGCAGCCGACCTCGTTGACCGTCGTCCCGGCCGGCGTGTCCGGGCACTGATCGGCGCCGTCCACGACACCGTCGCCGTCGGCATCGGCCACCGGAGCGACCTCGACGACCTGCACCGGTGGCGGCGGTGGCGGCGGCTCTGGCCGCGACGACAGCGGCACCACCAGGCCGACGTTGACCACGACGTCGCGAAATACCTGCTTCACCGGAGGCACCGTCTCCGGCTGCGGTTGCGGCTGCACGTCGAAGCGATAGCGTCCCTCGGCTCGCAGCGCCAGCTCCAGGCCGAACAGTTCGAACGGCACCATGTAGCCCGCGCCGGCGTCGGCGAACAGCGTGGCCTTGTCCTCCGGGAACTGCGGATGACCCTGCCGCTGTAGGACGCCGAAGCCGAGAATGCCGAAGAAGCGGGCGTACCACTCGTCGTAGTACGGACCGACCAGCAGGTCCACTCCGCCGCCATGCAGCGACAGCGTGCCGCTGGGCTCCGTGACCGAAGTGGGACCTCCGCCGATTGGCAGTGGCGACGACTGGCCGGGAACCTGATAGGTGCAGTCGTCGTGCGACAGCTGCAGGAACTGTCCCCACAGTTCGATCGCACCGAAATCGCTGCGATAGCCTCCCGCCAGCGCCCCGCCGACCCCGGGATCGACCCCGCAGCGCGACTTGTCCGGCTTCATGTAGGTGACCATCGGCGCGGTGAACCAGCCTTGGCGGAGCGCGGTCCTGGCAAACGGCGCGCTCACGGGCTCCCCGGCCTGCGCCGTGGAAACCAGCAGGAGAATGGCCGCGAACACGAATTTCTTGTTCATATTGATGCTCAGTTGAACCGGAACTCGAGGGTCATCTCCAGCGTCCGCGGCCTCACGAAGATGTAGCCGATATGGCGGCGTGCCGAGTTGCCATCCGCATTGGCGACGCCACGCGTGTCGAACAGGTTCGTGGCCGACAGGCTCAGTCGCGGCTGGTACTGCGAATCTGCCTTCAGGAGGCTCAGGTTTGCGTCGAGCGTGCTGAACCCGCCGATTTCCATGTCCTGGACCAGGTTGTTGTACGCCGTGCCGGTATACGCATGCGTCAGGCTCAAGCCCGGCGCCCAGTTGCCGAACGTCGGGGTGTAGCTGAGCACGTTGGCCATCTGGAAGCGCGGCGAGGCCGGCAGGCGCGTTCCCGGCGCCAGGGTCTGTTGCGTTTCGGGATCATCGAACGGCTCTGTGGTGACCGCCTTCATCAGAGAGACACTGGTGCTCCACACCACGTCGCTGACGGGACGCGCCCGCACTGCCAATTCGATGCCTTTGGACTCGGCGGCGCCGACGTTGGTCACGAAGAAGAACGACACGAGGCGCAACCCCGTCGGATCGTTGGTGGCGCCACGGATCTGCAGATCCTTCCAGCGCTCGAGGAACACGGTGACGTCCATGCTGAGGCGTCGGCTGAACCAGTCGGTGCGCGCACCCACTTCGTAGTTCCACAGCTTGCTGGACTTGTACGTCGGCGGAATGTCCTGGCCGGGGATGGGGGGTGTCAGCTGGCTGCCGCCGAACTGAAAGCCCTTGGAAGCCAGTGCGTAGACCGACACGTTCGGACTGATGCCCCACTTCAAGCTGAGGCGGGGATTGAAGCCCTGCTCCGTGCTCGCGACGTGAACGAGGGCATCCGTTCTGGTGTTCCCTCCCAGAATGCCCTCGGCGATCTCGACGGCGCCGTACCGCAGCACATCGGCCTCGTAGCCCGTGCGGAAGAACCTGCCGCCCGCGGTTAGCTCCCAGTCATCGAAGAACCGATACGTTCCTTCGGCAAACACGGACGATTCCCGGCCGATGGAAAGTGCTCGGTCCTTCTGAAAGTACGGCAACGACGCCAGATCGATCGGCCCGAAGATCGTGTCGATGATGGGAATCGGAGGAAGCGCCGGAACACTGGTCAGGGAAACCAGTTCCGCGACCTGCGTGGCCAACTGCTTGTCGCGTTGAAAGTACACACCGGCGATCCAGCGCAAATCTCCATCGTCCGGAGAGACCAGGCGAAACTCCTGGCTGAGGCCGAGAACGTCCGAGGTGAAGGCAACGTTCACCAGCTTGAACTGGTTCTGGTCCTCGCCGCCGATGCCCGCGGGGCCGTCGCAGGGGCCGCTGCCTGACATGGGATCGGTGATGTCGCAGGGGGTCCCATTAATGCCGCCACCGACCGCCCCGGTAATGTCGGCCATCGCACCGCTGTTCTGGGTCTTGCGGCTCGTCGAGGACAGCAGTGTCGCCCAGCCGAATTCGTAGGTCGCAACCACGTTCGCCAGGTCGAACTGCTGCTTCCCGGGGATCTTGTAGCCCGAGTTGTAGCGGATCAGGTCGTCGCGGCGATTGGACACGCCGATGTCGTTCTGATTGCTGTATTGCCGGAAGTAGGATGCCGACAAGGTGAGCTCGTCGATGATGTTCCATTTGCCCAGCACGCGTTCCGCGTGCTGGCGCAGCGAATTGACGTCCTTTTCCTGTCTCACCATGGTGTCGACGTCGACGAATCCCGGAGCCTGTCGATAGATACCGGCGGCCCGGATGGCGGCACTCGATCCGATGGGGATGTTGAGGGCAGCCGCTCCGTACGGACTGAAGTTCTCATCGCTTCCAGAGATGTTGATGCCGCTCCCCTGGAGCTTCGCCTGCCACAGCCCGAGTTCGGGCTTGTGCGTGACGTAGCGGATGGCACCTGCCAACGCCTGCGCGCCAAACAGTGTGCCTTGCGGACCCTTGAGCACTTCCACGCCGTCGAGATCGAACGGGCTCATGTCCGGGAACTGCAGCGAGGTCACGGACGTTCCGAACGAGATGTCGTCGATGAACACGCCCGCCGTCTGGTTGCCCGGTGCGTTGATGTTGCCGAAGCTGACGCCCGTCGAGATGCCGCGGATCACCGGCGGCGACGAGTCCGGCCCGAACTGCCCCGGCGGCACTGCAACGCCGGGAATCAGCTTCATGTAGTCCTCCATGCCCTTGGCCATCATGTCCTCGAGCTGTTTGCCGCTCAGCGCGCCGATGCTGCCCGGCACGTCCTGCAGCGACTGGGAGCGCTTGCTCGCCGTGACGGTGATCTCTTCGAGCTGCGCGCCCTCCGGCTCGGGCGGGAGGTCGGATGCCTTGGCCTGTTCACTCGATTGAACGGGAATGGTCGGAAGCGGCGCCGGCGCCTCCTCGGCGATGGCGGGTTCCGATCCGGATTGCTCGACTGGTGCCGCCGATGGCTCCGGCTGCACGTCCTGCGGCATCTCCGGCGCAGGCGCGGCCTCCTGCGCCGCGACGCCACCAACCGCGAGCGCGAGCACGGCCGCAGCTGCGAAGGCCATGGAAGATCTCATCTGCACTTCTCCCCTCTTATTGCTCGACCCATTCGGCACGAGTGTGTCGCTTGCTTGTTTCTGATCACGCATGATCGCTCATCTTTGTGGCACCCACAATACCGTGGCAACGTTGTTCCACGCGCGGCCCTGTGTACTCAGGACTCGCATTCCAATGTCAGCGTCTTGCCCACCGTCCCGCGCGCCGGTCGATAGCGATCCGCGCCTGTCGATACTCCTCGGCGAGCTCGTCGACGATCTCGCCCACACTCTGGATCGAGCGCGTCGCGCCCACACCGTGTCCGGCCCCCCAGATCGTCTTCCACGCCTTGGTGTCGCCGTGGAGGTTGGAGAAGTCAACCTTCTTCTTAACCTCCAGCATCTCGGGCGTGAAGCCCGCACGCTCCAGGCTTTCGCGCATCCAGTTCGAGGCGATACCGGTGACCGCCGGCGTCGTGACGATGTCCCCCATCGACGCGCGCACCAGCATCTCGCGATTCTCGTCGGTGACCAGGCTTTCGCGCGATGCGATGAAGCGCGTCCCCATGTAGGCATAGTCCGCCCCGAGTTCGAGCGCGGCGCGGATGCCGCGCGCGGTGCCAATGGCGCCGCCGAGGATCAGCGGACCGTCCCAGAACCGCCGGATCTCCTCGACCAGACCGAACGCGCTGTAGAGCCCGGTGTGCCCACCTGCCCCGCTGGCGACCGCAACAATGCCATCGGCGCCGGCATCCACGGCCTTGCGTGCCTGCTCGGGCGTGATGACGTCGGCGAACACCTTGCCGCCGTAGGCATGCTTTCCAGCACATTGGGATCCTAAGCTTAGAATTCCACGTGGACAAGTTGTCGCG
>JADMIO011251673.1_pt1 | contig 35892 bp, 33 predicted proteins | sample 8958161 | NCBI WGS metagenome assembly JADMIO01 (sample SAMN16585339, study PRJNA669376) | soil metagenome | isolation source: Crop rotation soil | place: USA: Cullars Rotation, Alabama | collected 2011
CGGGTTCGCCGTGAAGGTGCTCGGCGGCGGCGGGCTCAAGAGCTCCGACACGCGCCGCTGGCAGAGCGGCCCGCACCTGTCCCGCTCGATCGATCTGCTCGACGCGGTCTTCGACTACCTCGACCGGAGCGACATCCGCATGTACCGGATGTCGAGCTCGACGGTGCCCTACGGGACACATCCCGACCTGCCGCAGCTCGACTACCGGCGGCAGATCGCCGAATGCGAGGAGGCGCTCGCCGAGCTCGGTTCAAAGGCGGCGAGCCTCGGCCTGCGCCTGTCGACCCATCCGGGCCAGTACACGGTGCTGAACAGCCCGGACGAGACGATCGCCGAGAAGGCGCGCGCCGATCTCGAGCAGGACGCGCTACTCCTCGACGCGCTCGGCCAGCCGGCCGAGGCGGTGATCGTGATCCACGTCGGCGGTGTGTACGGCGACCGCGCGGCCGCGCTCGATCGCTGGGCGGCGGCGTACGAACAGCTGTCGGAGCGCGCGAGGCGGCGCGTCGTCGTGGAGCACGACGAGACGTCGTTCGACATGGGCGACGTGCTCGAGCTGCACCGGCGCGTCGGTGTCCCGGTGGTCTTCGACTTCCACCACCACCGGTGCAACCCGTGGCCCGAGGCTGCCGATCCCGGCGACGCGCTCGCACTCGCGGTTTCGACGTGGCACCGGGGCGTGCGTCCGAAGGCTCACTTCTCCAGTCCGCGCACCGAGCTCCGGGTGGTCGGGCGGGGCCGCGCCGCCAGGCTGGTGCCGCCGCTTCTCGACCAGCACGCGGACTTCCCGTCCCCGTGGGACGTCGCCGCCGCGATTCGCACGGCGCGGGAGCCCGTCGACCTGATGCTCGAGGCGAAGGCCAAGGACCTCGCCGTGCACTGGACGCGAACGCAGCTGGCCCGGATCGATCCTGCGGCCGCCGCGGCCGAGGAGCTAGCGGTCCCGGCCCGCCGATAGCCGCCCGAGCACGAGCCCGAAGACGGCGTGCCGGAGCGTCGCCTGCGCGAACGCGCGCCGATTGTGGAGCAGTGGCGGGATGCCCGGCTCGCCTCGCGCCGGGTGGTACCGGTCGACGAACCAGGAGAGCGGGTAGAGCGTCACGTGCTCGGCGAGCGCGGCTGCGAGTGCGAGGCGCCGCGGCGGCAGCCCGGTGCGGCGACGCACGGTCTCGAGCGCGACCCCGAAGGCGGCCCCGTTTGCGGCGTGGAGGGCGAGACCGACGGGCCGCCAGTGCCGGCGCGTGAGCGCCTTGCCGAGCACTGCCACGTCCGAGTAGTCGCAGCCGAGGAGCCGGCGGTCGAGCGGTTCGAGTGCCGCCCAGACGGTCGCGGCCGTCGCGCCCGCGGCGGCCGACCGGAACCGGCTCATGCAGCGAGCCGCGCGAGCGCGCGCAGGGCGCGGCTGGCGCTCGGGCCCGCGTAGCGAGCACCGAGCAGTCCTGCAAGCCGGCGGTCGACCGTCGGCCCGCCGACGACGACCTCCGGCCGCCGCGGCCGGGTCGCCGGGAGCTCGTTGGCGAGCGCCTCGACGTGCTGGGCGAGGGTGACGCTGAAGCAGGCGACGTCGGCCTCGACCTGTGCGGCGATCGCGAGCGCGTCGACGACGGGCGTCTCGGCGCCGAGGTACACGACGCTCCAGCCGTCGGCGGCCAGCAGCGCGCCGAGCATGAGCAGCCCGAGCTCGTGCCGCTCGCCGGGGCCGCACGCGAGCAGCGCCCGCCCACGAACCGCAGGACGGCGGTCGGCGAGCAGCCGGATGATCCGGCCGCGGATCGCCGCGCTGAGCATGTGCTCCTGCGCCACCGAGAGCGCGCCGGCCTCCCAGCGTGCTCCGACCTCCGTGAGCACGGGGGCCAGCAGCTCGTCCCCGACCGTCTCGAGCGGATGGAGCGCGAACGCCTGGTCGAGGATCCGCTCGGTTGCATCGACGTCTACACGTTCCACCGCGGCCAGGAGTGCGGCCCGCAGATCGCGGGTCGAGGCAGGGGGCGGCGCTGCCGCCTCGGTGAGCATGGCCGCCGCGGCGCCGATGCGGTAGCCGTCCCTGAGGCGGTCGCGGAGCCAGGTGACGCGCGCGACGTCGACCTCCGAGTACCGCCGCTGCCCGCCGGTCGTGCGCGCGGGCGTCAGAACGCCGTAGCGCTGCTCCCACTTGCGCAGGGTGTGGGCGGGAACGCCGGTCTTCCTGGAGAGGGCGGCGATGTTGAGCCCCGGTTGCGGCTCGAAGGCCATGAGACACAAGTGTGACAAAATCGTGCCTCGTGCCAGAGGGAGACAGCCTGCACCGCGCTGCTCGGCGGCTGCAGGTCCTCGTCGGCGACCGCGTGAGCGCGGAGTCCCCGAACCCGCGCGGCCGGGTCACCGGCGTGGCCGAGCAGGTGGACGGGCGAGTGCTCGAGTCCGTCGAGGCAGTCGGGAAAAACCTGATCCTGCGCTTCGAGGGCGGCGTCACGGTGCGGAGCCACCTGCGCATGTCCGGCCGCTGGCGCGTCGAGGCGCCGAACGCGCCGGTCTTCGGCAGCCCGTGGCTGGTGCTGCGCGGCAGCCGTGCGCAGGGCCTCCTCTACGGCGGTCGCGTGCTCGAGCTGAACGCGCGCGCGGTCGGGCGGCTCGGCCCGGACATCCTCGCGCCGGAGCCGGACTTCGACCGCATGCTCGCCAACCTGCGCCGGGGCGACCGTTCGCGGCAGGTCGGCGATGCGCTCCTCGACCAGCGGATCGTGGCCGGCCTCGGCACGGTCTGGAGAGCGGAGTCCCTCTGGGCCGAGCGCGTGTCGCCGTGGCGTCCGCTCGGCGACGTGTCGGACGACGAGCTGCTCGCCGTGCTCCGCGCGGCTAACCGGCTCATGCGCCGGGCCACCGACACGGGACGGACCGAGCGGCAGGTGTACCGCCGCGCCGGCATGCCGTGCCCGCGTTGCCAGACGCTGATCCGCTCCCGCGGGCAGGGTGACGACAACCGCACGTCGTACTGGTGCCCGGCCTGCCAGCCCGGGCCGGACCCGCGCTGAGCGCAGGAGTGCTGCCTCCGGGCGCGTACCCCTGTCCGTGGCCCACCGGTCGCCCGACCTCCACGACGCGCTGCGTCTCTACTGCCTCGCAGGCTTCGCGCTGCTCCAGGACGAGGTCGACCGCGGCGCCGACGTGCCGTTCGCCTTCGAGGAGCACGAGGCGAGCGGCCGCACGACGTTCTACGAGTTCCGACCGCTGATCCTGTCCTTCGTCGAGGCGCGCGCCGACCGGCTCGCCGACCTGCCCGACGCGCGGCTCGCCTTCGAGGAGCTCGCGCGCGAGCCCGCCGCCGCGCTCTTCGCCGGCTCGCTCACGGGCGGTCGGAGCGGGGAGGAGGCGTTCACCGAGACGATCCTGCTCCCGCTCGTCGCCCGCATCGCCGACGCGCGCGGCGGCTTCGACTGGGATGACCTGCTCTTCGAGCGCGAGTACGGCGAGCTCGAGCGCGCCCTCTTCGGCACGGAGCGCCTGCACGTGGTCGTCGTCCCGCTGATCGGGCTCGAGGTCGGCTCCGCGGTCGACCTCGGCGGCGGCGTCCAGGTGCGGCCTTTCGTCACCGGCGAGCTCGCGGGCCCATGGCCGGAGGCCAGCGGCCTGCTCCCCGAGCGTTTCGCGCGCGAGCCCGACCGCGCCAACGTGCTCGAGCTGACCCACGCCCTGGCGGCCGGATCCCATGCACGGCCGGACGCGGCCGCCGAGCTCGCGGATGCGCTGACGGCGCTCCGCCTGGCGGTGGGCGGCCCCCTCGCCACCGGCCCCGTGTACTTCGAGCGCATCGACCGCCACCCGGTCGGCGTGAGGCCCTCGCTGCCGATTGCCGCCGCGCAACCGCCCGGCGAGCCGACGCGGCTCGACGTGTTCCGAGGCGACCTTGCCCGCCGCCTGCGCGAGCGTGTGGCCGCCGCCGACGATGACCCCCAGATCGGCGAGGCGCTCGACCGCTGGGAGCTCTCCCTGTTCCAGGAGGAGCCGTTCCGCTCGGAGCAGCTCCGCACGTCGCTCGAGTCGCTCCTCGGTGCGGGCAACGGCCTCTGGGCCGCCGCGCTCCGCGCCGCCGTGCTCCTCGGCGAGAGCGGCCGCGAGCGTGCCGACCAGCACGCTCGCCTCAAGCCGCTCGTCGACGGCCGCGAGGGCGGCGACGCAGCGGACGCGATTCGCGACGCGCTGGTCGAGACGCTGCTCTTCGGCGACCGCGTCGAGCTGTGCGCGGCGCTCGACGAGTCGCTCCTCGGCGTCCGCCCGCGCCCCGGCGGGCGCCTGCTCGCCCTGGCGGCTGAGCCGCTCGCGGTCTAGGCGCAGGTCCGGCACAGACACGTCACACCTCCCGGCCTACGGTGGAGCCGTGGAGGAAGCACGCCGCGTCCTCGACCGGCTCGACCGCGTCGAGCAGCTGCACCTCGCCGGAGCGCCCGCACGTTCGGTGCTCGCCGAGTTGCGCGAGCTGCTGACCGAGACCGAGCAGTGGCTCGCGGCCGAGGGGCCGGGCGCCGAGGACGCGGCACGCGCGCTCGACCGCTGCCGCGATGCCCTCGACGTGCACACTGCAACCGGCTCGGCCATGCGGTAAACGCGGAGGACTCCGTTACCATTGACCGAAAGAGGCGCCCATGTCGTTGCGCCTCCTGTCGCGCCCCCCACGCGAGCCCACCGATTCCGAGGAGGGGGACCCGGCCACGGTCATCTCATTTGCGAACCAGAAGGGCGGCGTCGCCAAGACGACGTCGACACTGAACCTCGCCGTCGCGCTGCAGGAGAAGGGCCTGCGCGTGCTTGCGGTCGATCTCGACCCGCAGGGCAACCTGACCATGAGTCAGGGGTTCAACCCGGACGCGATCACGCGGTCGATGTTCGACGTGCTCGTGCACCGCCTGCCGATCGAGAACGTCGTTCACCAGGCGGAGATCGACATCGCCGTCTCGTCGATCGACCTGGCCGGCGCCGAGCTCGCGATGTCCGCGACCATCGGCCGTGAGCGGTCGCTCGAGAAGGCGCTCTTCGCCGTCCGCGACGACTACGACTACATCCTCATCGACACGCCGCCGTCCCTCGGCCTGCTGACCATCAACGCGCTCGTCGCGTCCGCCGGCGTGATCGTCCCCGTGCAGTGCGAGTACCTGTCGCTGCGCGGCCTCGTCCAGCTCGAGAACACGCTCACGATGATCCGCGAGAACCTCAACCCGAAGGTGAAGATCATCGGGATCCTGCCGACGATGTTCGACGGTCGCACGCTGCACTCGCGCGAGGCGATCGAGATCCTCCAGGAGAACTTCGGCGACCTCGTCTTCAACACCCGGATCCGCAAGACCATCCGCTTCGCCGAGGCGCCCGTGAAGGGCTCCTCCGTCCTCAAGTACGACCCGACCGGCCGTGCCGCGGAGGCCTACCGCGACCTGGCGAAGGAGGTGCTCAATGGCGCGAAAGCGCGCTAGCCTCCGCGAGGGCCCGCTCGCGGAGCTGTTCAAGGCGACCGAAGCCGCGCAGGAGCAGCAGGCCCGCAAGAGCGAGGCCGAGCCCGAGCCCGAGCGCGAGGAGACGGGCACACCCGAGCCGCAGCAGCAGCCGCTGCCGGAAGAGCCGGCAGGGGCCACCGTCCACCCGATCGGAGTGCTGCCCGAGCCCGGGCCGCGGGCTCACCGCGTTCCGGCGCCCGGGACGTCGGCGTACCTCGCGGTCATCCGCGTCGTCGGCGTCGGCGGGGCGGGGCTCAACGCGGTCAACCGCATGATCGACGCCGGCATCGCCGAGGTCGAGTTCATCGGCGTCAACACCGACGTGCAGCAGCTCGCGATGAGCGAGGCGCCACTCAAGATCCACATCGGCACCGACCTCACGCGCGGGCTCGGCTCCGGCTCCGACTCCGACGTCGGCAAGCGGGCGGCCGAGGAGGCCTACGACCAGATCAAGCGCGCGCTGCGCGGCTCGGACATGGTGTTCGTGACCGCCGGCGAGGGCGGAGGCACCGGCTCCGGCGCCGCGCCGGTCGTGGCCGAGATCGCCCGCAGCGTGGGCGCGCTGACGGTCGGCATCGTCACGACGCCGTTCAAGTTCGAGGGCAGCAAGCGCAAGCAGACCGCCGAGTTCGGGCTGTCGATGCTGCGCGACGCCTGCGACACGGTCATCGTCATCCCGAACGACCGGCTCCTCGACGTCGTCGACAAGGGAACGTCGATGCTGGACGCCTTCCGGCTCGCCGACGACGTCCTCCGCCAGGGCGTCCAGGGCATCTGCGACCTGATCACGATGCCGGGGCTCATCAACCTCGACTTCGCCGACGTCCGCACGATCATGAAGGACGCGGGCTCAGCCTTGATGGGCATCGGCTACGCGACGGGCGAGAACCGCGCCCGCGACGCCGCCGAGCGTGCGCTCAAGTCGCCGCTCATCGAGACGGAGATTGCCGGCGCACGGGGCATCCTCCTGTCCGTCTCCGGCGGCGAGGACCTGTCGCTCTTCGAGGTCAACGAGGCCGCCGAGGTGATCAAGCAGGCGGCCGTCGACGACACCAACATCATCTTCGGCGCGACCGTGGACGAGCGGCTCGCCGGACAGGTGTGGGTCACCGTCGTCGCGACCGGCCTGAGCGGGGCGCCGAAGCGGCGCACGTTCATCAAGGAGGCGGACGAGCCGATCACCGGCCGGCCGTCGGCGCGCAGCGACGACCCGCTCGAGCCGCCCAGCTTCCTCCGGGAGCTCTAAAAGACCGCGGCCCCTCCCGCGCCGAGTCCAGTCACTCGGCGTGGGAGGCGGCTGCGCCAATCGGGCGCCGCCGAAGGCGCAGGCGCACGGACTGCGCCGCGCTTGCCGGGCCGAGCGCAAGCGACTCGACGGCGAGGTAGCCGGCGAGGCCCGCGAGCGCGACGTCCTTCGGCGAGTCGTTCACGATCATCGACGCCGCGATCGCAGCCGTGAACGCGAGCGGGAGCGCTCGGTCGCGGATCGGCTCGTCCAGCCGGAGGGCGCGCACCGTGAGCGCGGCGAGGGCCGCCAGCGCGACGGCGGTCGTGACCCCGGTGGACGCGTTGTCGGTCGCGCGGTTCCACGAAAGCGTCACGCGGTCCCAGAGGTCGGACGCGAGCCCGGTCGGGCCGCCCTCCAGCGCGTGCGTGACGTGGCTCGACACGCCGAGCACGGCATCGAGCGCGAGCAGGCCGAAGACGAGGAGAACACAGGCCGCCGCGACCAGCACGACGCCGCGCTTTCCCGCCCCGCCGAGCAGCGCGGCCAGCACGCCGAAACCCACCGCCAGCACGATCGCGCCGCCCCCGTCGGCGCCGAAGCGGCTCCCGGCGATGGTCAGGAACGCCAGCCCTGCCAGCCCGGCCGCGAGCACGGGCCGACGCCACAGGAGCGCCGCGCCGACGAGCGAGGGGATGAGCAGGAACGTCTCGAGCAGGTTCGAGATCCCGTAGAAGCGCGCGTTCTGGGTGGGGCCGAGCGGCGACAGCGCAACCCAGCGGTCGTCGATCTCGAACGACACGAGGTAGGCGGCGAGCACCGCAGCGAGGCCCGCCGCGACCACGCCGGGGCGCGGACGCCACCGCACGGCGAGGAGCCCGGCCAGCGCCGCCGCCAGTAGGACGGCGAACGACACGCCCGGCGGGACGTCTACAGCGCCCAGAACCAGGTTCGCCAGGAGGAACGCCGCCGCGCCGAGCACCGCAGCCATTCCCGAGGCGACGGCCACCGCGGCGAGCGCCAGCTCCAGCCACGTGGCCGTACGCGACCGCCAGCGGTTGTGGTCGTCGATGCGCCTGTCGAGCGTCGCAAGCTCGCCGAGCGCGTCGCGGCGCGCCTCCCAGCCCAGCGCTCCGTTCTCGCCAAGCGCGGTCGGCGCGATGTCCGCGATCGAGACGATCCCCGGGATGCGAGTGCTCGGCGACGTGAGCACGCCATGGAAGCCACCGCCGACGACCGCGACCGCGAACCGGCGGTTGTTGAGCTGGCGCCCGCCCTGCGGCAGGCCGACGACGATGAAGCCACTCCCCTCGGGGATCGAGCGCGCCCGCGTGAACCGGATTCGCACCGGCTCCTTCGGCAGGCCGGCACGCAGCGAGTTCCGCACGACACCGCGGGCGAGCATCGCCTCGGCGGCCTGCGGGCCTGTCTCCGGCCCGGCGCCCGCAACTAGCAGCCCCACCGCTCCGCGATCGGCAACCGGCCGCAGGTCGTGCGCCTGCAGGCCGGGCACGACGACGACCCTGAACGTTTCGGCGTGCGCCTCTCCGGCGAGCACGGCCGCACAGACCCCTAGGATTGCGGCGACGCGGATGATGCGCGAACGGTACAAGCCTGCCGTGGGCCACCCCGGGCCCGCGCGGCGGCCGGAAGGCGGACCACCAAGATGACGGCATACGCCGCATCGACCGCTGCCGCCCGCCGGTACGAATGGCTCAAGACGGGCCTGATCGCCGCTGCCGCGGCGTTCACAGTTGTGCTCGTCGGCCCGGCCGGCGGGGACGTGCCCGCCCACCTGTACCGCACGCTGCTCGTCCGCGAGAACGTCTATCTCTGGGACAACCTCTGGTTCGCGGGCCAGTACCCGCTCGTCTCGTACAGCCTCCTCTACTACCCCGTCGCGGCCATCCTGGGCAACGTCACGCTGGTCGTCGGCTCGGTCGTGGCGGCGGCGGTGCTCTTCGAGCGGATTTGCGAGCGCGAGTGGGGCGACGCGGCCGTCTGGCCGTCGCGGGCGTTCGCGATCCTCGTCGCCGGGCCGCTGTTCACGGGCACGTACAGCTACGCGGCGGGCTTCGCGATGCTGCTCGCGACCATCGCGGCGCTCCAGTCGGGCCGCATCTCGCTGGCCGTCGGCTGCAGTGCGCTCACGCTCGGGTTCAGCCCGCTCGCCTTCGTCTTCCTCGTCATCGTGCTCGCGGCGATCGCCGTCTCGCGGCGCCAGATCAACCGCCGAGCGTTGATGTTCGCGGCCGGGCTGAGCATCGCGGCGGGAGTCGAGCTCTTCGCGCTGCGCCTCTTCCCGACGGGCGGCCGCTATCCGTTCCGCGGCATCGAGCTGGCGACCGTGCTCGTGGTTGCCGGCCTGGGCGTGATCATCGCCTCGCGCGCCCCGCGCGGCGGGATGCTCGCCGCGCTCTTCGGCTTCTGGCTCCTCGCCTGCGTGGCGCTGTTCCTGATCCCGGGGCCCGTCGGCGAGAACGTCACCCGGCTGCGCTCGGTGGTCTTCCCGCTGATGCTCCTGACCGTGCTGGTGGCGCGCTTCCAGCCGCGCTGGGTCGCCGTGCTCGGCCTCACGCTCGCGCTCGCCTACAACATCGTCCCCTACGCGGGCGCCGTCTCGAGCCGCATGGATACGCGCGCCTCCGACGAGAAGTTCTGGGCGCCGGCCCTCCAGTACCTGCGCGACCACCGGGGCGGCGCGTTCCGGATCGAGGTGGTGCCGACCGCAGACCACTGGGAGGCCTGGTGGATCCCGAGCGCCGGGTTCCCGCTTGCGCGCGGGTGGTACCGGCAGATGGACATCGCCGAGAACGGCGCCCTCTACCGCGACCCGCTCTCGCCGGCCGGCTACCGGCACTGGCTGAAACGGATGGCGGTGCGCTACGTGATGCTGCCCTCGCTTCCGCTCGGCAAGAAGGGCGCCGACCGGGAGGCACTGCTCCTGCTCGGCGGCGTCGACGGGCTCAGGCTCGTCTACAGCACGCCGAGTTGGCGGATCTGGGAGGTCGAGAACGCGACGCCGCTCGTGCGGGGCCCGGCGCACGTCCACATGGGCGCGTTCAAGCACGACCGGATCGCGATGCGCTTCACGGAGCCGGGCACGTACCGGCTGGCCGTGCGCTACATGCCCTACTGGGACGTCAAGCGCGGCGCCGTGTGCGTGACGAAGGCAGCCGACGGCATGACGCTCCTCGACGTCGCGCGTCCTGGGCGAGCTCTGCTGGCCGCCGCCGACGGCCCGAGCGCCCTCGTGCGCTCGCCGCTCAGCGACGCCGACGACGGCTGCAACTGACCAGTTGCACGGCGCGATCGCAGCCGGCCACCCGCTGACGGCCGAGGCAGGCGCGCGCGTCCTCGAGCAGGGCGGGTCCGCAGTCGACGCCTGCCTCGCGGCCGCGTTCACGTCGTGGGTCGCAGAGAGCCCGCTGACCGGCGTCGGGGGCGGGGGCTTCATGCTCGTCCACACGGCGCGTGATGACGCGACGCGGCTGTTCGATTTCTTCGTTGCCGTCCCCGGGCTCGGGCTGCGCCGGGGCGAGTCGGCCGGGCCGATGGAAGAGGTGGACGTCGAGTTCACGGGCGGCGGCGCGCATCAGGTCTTCCGCATCGGCGCCGCGTCGAACGCCGTGCCGGGCGCTCTGGCGGGCCTCGCCGCCGCGCACCGGGCGTACGGGAAGGTGCCGTGGGCCGAGCTGATCGCCCCCGCGGCGCAGCTCGCTCGGGACGGTGTGGAGCTCGGAGCAGGCCAGGCGTACCTGCACGCGATCCTCGACCTGATCCTGCGCGCCCAGCCGGAGGGCCAGGCGATCTACGGCCCCGAGGGGCACCGGCTGAACACGGGCGACCGGCTCGTGATGCGCGAGCTCGCCGACACGCTCGAGACGATCGCTGAGCGCGGCGCAGGAGCCGTATACGGGGGAGAGCTCGGCCAGCGGCTCGTGGAGCACGTCCGCGCCGGCGGCGGCACTATCACGCTGGAAGATCTGCAAAGGTATCGCGTCGTCCGCCGGCGGCCGGTGTCGGTGCGCTTCGACGGGCACGAGTTCCTCTCGAACCCCCCGCCGTCGTCGGGCGGGCTCCTCATCGCGTACGGGCTCGCGCAGCTCGACCGGCTGCCCAGGCGGCCCGCGGGCAGTGCGGCGGCGATGGGCCAGGTCGTCGAGATCATGCGCGAGCAGTCGCGGGCCCGCGCTGCGTGGAGCCCGACCGCCCTGTACCGCGGCGGCCTGCGTGAGCGACTGCTCGGAGATGCGGCGATCAGGGCCGCACTTGCGCGCATGAACAGCGGCCCGGCCAAGGAGCCGCCGGCGGCGCGCGGGACGACGCACATCTCCGTGGTCGACCGGGTTGGAAACGCCGCGTCGCTGACGATCTCCACCGGGTCGGGCTCGGGCGTGATCGTCCCGGGCACCGGCATCCAGCTGAACAACATGCTCGGTGAGTACGACCTTCATGTCGCTGGCGCCCGTGCGGGCCAGCGGCTGACGAGCATGATGGCGCCGACGATCGTGGTGGGGCCGGCCGGGCCGCGGCTCGTCGTCGGCAGCGCGGGCTCCCTCCGGTTGCGCAGCGCGATCATGCAGGTGGTCGTCAACGTGATCCGGCACGGCATGTCCGTGGAGGACGCGATCGCGTACCCGCGGCTGTACGCGGACGACGAGCACGTGCACATCGAGGGCGGCGCGGACAAGGACGAGGTCGACGCGCTGGGCTCGCGCGGCTACGAGCTGGTCCGGTGGCGGCGGCGGAACCTGTTCTTCGGCGGCGCGGCCGCGGTCGAGCTGCGCCCGGACGGCGAGCTGCACGCGGCGGGCGACCCGCGGCGCGGCGGCCACGGCCTGGTCGTGTGAAGGTCACCGTCCGCCACGCGCAGCCGGGCGACGCCCGCCCGCTGGCCGAGCTGGGCGATCTCGTCGCTGCCGAGCCGGAGGCGTGGCTGCCGACGGAGGAGTGGCGTGCAGCGGGCGACGAGCGGCGCTACCTACGGGCGCTGCGCCACCATGACGGCGCCGCCGTGATCGTCGCCGAGGCCGAGGACGGCGAGATCGTCGGCCGTCTCTCGGTCGCCCGCGACCCGCAGCCGGCGAGCCGGCACGTGGCCGACATCGGCCTGATGGTCGCGCCTGAATACCGCCGCCGGGGCATCGGCCGTGCCCTGCTCGACGCGGCCGAGCGGTGGGCCGCCGAGCGCGGGATCCGCAAGCTCGAGCTGCACGTCTTCCCGCACAACGAGGCCGCGATCGCGCTCTACGAGCGAGCCGGCTACGAGCGCGAGGGGTACCGGCACGAGCACTACCGCCGCGGCGGGCGCTACTACGACGCGATCCTGATGGCGCGGAAGATCGGCTAGCGGCGCCCGGCGTACTGGAACGCGCCGATGTCCGGCTCGGTGCCGCGGCGGCGGCCGGTGATGTCGACCGGCGGCGCCCACAGGCGGTCGGCGCGTCCGAGCAGGAAGGCCGAGAACTGGGTCGGCCGCCCCTGCCGCCCGAAGATCTCGCTCGAGGCGACGTCCGACTTCGAGCAGCCCTCGCCGTCGAGGATCACGTTGGAGGTCGACTCGAGTAGCTCGCTGCACACCTGGTTCGGGTCCTTGAGCACCGCGATGACGTTGTTGGCCAGCACCGGCCGCGCCGACTTCGGCACGGCGCCGTACTGGTTCGTCATCCGGATCGAGCCCTCGTAGCCGTCGATCCGCCGCGCGCCGGTCAGGATCGTGTTGTTGATGATCCGCACGCCGCGCGGCACGTGCTTCGTCGCTGCGCTGCCGATCACCATCGCCACGCGCGCGTGGTAGTTGGGCACGCGCGGGTCGGTGCCGAGGAAGAGGTTGTTGACGATGCGCACGCGGCGCATGCGGTTCGTGATGTAGAGCTGCGCCGCGCCGCGCCGGTAGACGCCGAACGTGTTGCCCCGGACGAGCAGGCCGCGGCCGCCGAAGATCTGCACGAGGTCCTGGTGGCCGCAGCGGTAGCGGCCCATGTGCCGGCACGGCAGCGTGCGCGCGAAGCGATTGCGCAGGAGCGTCAGGTTCGTCCGGAAGCGGCCGTTGACGAAGTCGCAGCCGCGGCAGTCCTGGAAGCGGCTGTCCTTGATGGTCAGGTTGCTGACGAAGCGCAGGAAGACGCAGTTGACCATCTGCGGCGCGCGGTCCCCGCAGTGCGTGAACAGGCTGTTGCGGATCGTGACGCGGTTCGAGATCGGCAGCTGCACCGTCGCCGCGTAGCGCGTACCCGCCGCGCTCACGGTGATGTGGTTCAGGTCGATACGGCTCGACTGGAAGGCCACGATCTTGGCGTCCTGCGACACCGGCGAGACGATCAGGTTGCTGACCGAGACGCGGCGCGTCGCCCAGAGCGTGAGCTGCTCGATGTGCGTGCCGCGCCTGCCGACGATGTGCAGCGGCGCCCAGCCGCGCGGGCCGACCTCGAGCTCACCGCGGAAGCGCCTCGCCGCCAGCTTGATCGTCCCGCCCGACCAGCGGAGCTTCGTCACCGCCTGCGCGAACTGGGCCTCCGTGCTCACCCGGATCGTGCGCCCACGGCGCGCGTCGCCCGAGCCCGCCGCCACGAGGCACGCGAGCAGGCCGAGCACGACGATGACGGCTGCCTTCCTCATCGACTCTCTCCCCAGTCGGCGGACTCTAAAGGAGTCCATAGACTCGTTCGGTGGCCACACCGCTCTCGGAGATCGCGGACAGCTTCTTCAAGCCCGCCGTGGCGAGCCTCGTGCCGTACGAGCCGGGCAAGCCGGTCGAGGAGGTGCAGCGCGAGCTCGGGCTCGACCGCGTGGTCAAGCTCGCGTCGAACGAGGGACCGCACGGGCCCTTCCCCGCGGCGGCCGAGGCGATCGAGCGGTCGATCGGGGAGCTGAACCGCTACCCGGACGGCGGCATCTACCGGCTGCGCTCGGCACTCGCCGAGCGGCTTGGCGTGCGCTACGAGGAGGTCACCGTCGGCGCCGGCTCGGACGGGCTCGTCGACTGCCTGACGCAGCTCGCGCTCGACCCGGGTGACGAGATCGTGTGCGGCTGGCCGTCCTTCCCGAGCTACGTCATCGACGCGCGCAAGGTCGGCGCGAGGCCGGTCACCGTGCCGCTGCGCGACGGCCGCTACGACCTCGAGGCGATGCTCGACTCGGTCACGCCACGTACCAAGATCGTCTACATCTGCCACCCGAACAACCCGACCGGGACGATGAGCGCGCGCGACGAGCTCGACGACTGGTTCGACCTCGTCCCCGACCACGTCCTGACCGTCCTCGACCAGGCCTACCACGAGTACGTCGACGATCCGGACTACGCGGACGGGGTGGAGGAGTACCTCAAGACCGGCCGGCGTGTGGTCGTGCTGCGGACGTTCTCGAAGATCTACGGGCTCGCCGGGCTGCGCATCGGCTACGCGATCGCACCGGCCGAGATCGTCACCGCGATCGGGAAGGTGCGGCGCGCATTCGACGTGACCACGCCGGCGCAGGAGGCGGCGCTCGCGAGCCTCGACGACGGCGGCGAGCTCGAGCGCCGGCGCGAGGAGAACCGGCGCGGCCGGCCCGCCATCGAGGAGGCGCTGCGCACGAACGGCTTCGACCCCGTCGGGCCGGCGATGGGGAACTTCGTGTTCGCCGAGACGGGCGAGGACGACGCGCGGCCGCTTTTCGAGGCGCTGCTGCGGGAGGGTGTGATCGTGCGGCCCACGGCCGGCTTCGGCGCGCCGGGCGCGATCCGCGTCACCGTCGGCACCGAGGACGAGAACGCCTTCTTCGCCGACGCCCTGGCTCGCGTTAAGTCATAGAGCCGTCTATTGTCATCCGCGTGGATCCGGCCCGTCCGCACCTGCGGCCCTCGATTGACTTCGACGGCTAAGAATCGAGCCGGGCGGGGCGGATCCGCGTTGGTTAGCGTGGCATAGGTGGAGCTAGGGCTCGGCCGTCGGATGGAGCTGCTGGGGCGCGCCCCAGCGTTCCGGCTCCTGCTGGTTGCGACCGTCGCGTCGGGTGTCGGCACGTGGCTCGCATTCGTCGCCCTGACGGTCGACGTCTGGGACCAGACGCACTCGAGCGTCTGGGTGGCCGCGCTGCTCGCGGCCGACTTCCTGCCGATGGTCGCGGTCGGGCTGCTGCTCGCGCCGCTCGTCGACCGGCTCTCGCGCCGGCGCGTGCTCGTTGTCTCCGACCTCGTGCGCTGCGCCGTCTTCCTGGTGCTTCCGTTCACGGGGAGCCCGGGTGCCATCGTCGCCCTCGCGGCCGTCTCCGGCTTCGCCACCGGCTTCTTCCGGCCCGCGGTGTACGCGGGGATGCCGAACCTCGTCGACGACGACGACCTGCCGCAGGCGAACTCGCTGCTCCAGGCCTCCGAGAACCTCGCCTGGTGGGTCACGCCGCCGCTGGCCGGCGTCTTCGTCGCGGTGTGGGGCCCGGATCCGGGCTACCTGCTGAACGCGGCGTCCTTCGCGCTGTCCGCCGCGCTGATCGCGCGCATCCCGGCACGGCTGCTGCAGGCGGCGCAGGCGGTCAGCGAGGGTCACGTGCGCGACCTGATGGCCGGGGTGCGGCTCGTCCTCACGGCCCGGCCGCTGCTGACGGTCTTCGTCGCGTGGAACGTCTTCTTCGTCTCGTCGGCCGGGGTCAACGTCGCCGAGATCACGTTCGCCAAGGAGACGCTCGACGCCGGCGACTTCGGCTTCGGGCTGCTGATCGGTGCGAGCGGGCTCGGGCTCGTGCTGGGCAGCTACCTGGCGGGCACGTTCGTCGACCGGCATGCGATGGCGTCGGTCTACGGCGGGAGCATCGGCGTGCTCGCGCTCGGGCTTGCCGCCGGTGCGGTCTCGCCGTCGCTCTGGTTTGCCGCAGCGGCGATGGTGGTCGTCGGGTTCGGCAACGGCATTGCGGTCGTCTGCAACGCGCTGCTGGTGCAACGCGGCGCGCCGGACGAGCTCCGCGGCCGCGCCTTCACGATCATCATGAGCACCAACTACGCGGTGCTCGGCATCTCGATGGCGGCGGCCGGGCTCGTCACGGATGCGCTCGGCGCGCGGTGGGCATGGGCACTCGCTGCCGCCTTCGCTGCGCTTGCGGCGCTGCTCGGCTACGTGCTCGCACCGCGGACGATCGAGGAAGCGCAGTCCGAGCTCACGCCGGAGCCCGCCTGATGGCACGCACCTGGACGCAGGAAGAGCTCGCCGCCGGTGTCCGCGAAGGCGACCGGCGCACACTGGCGCGCGCGATCAGCCTGGTCGAGGACGGCGACGCGCGCGCCTACGAGCTGGTGCGCGAGCTGTACGGCTCGACCGGCCACGCCTACACGATCGGCCTGACCGGCCCGCCGGGCGTCGGCAAGTCGACGCTCGCGAGCGCGCTCGTCCGGCATGTCCGGGCACAGGACCAGACCGTGGGCGTGATCTCGGTCGACCCGTCGAGCCCGTTCTCGCACGGCGCCCTGCTCGGCGACCGAATCCGGCTGACCGAGCACTTCCTCGACCCGGACGTGTTCATCCGCTCGATGGGGACGCGCGGCCACCTCGGCGGGCTGGCCGAGGCGACGCTCCAGGCGCTGCTCATCCTGGACGCGTCCGGCAAGGACGTGCTCTTCCTCGAGACCGTGGGCACAGGCCAGAGCGAGATCGAGGTGATCGGCGTCGCCGACACGGTCGTGCTGGTGCTCATGCCCGGCTCGGGCGACTCGATCCAGGCGCTCAAGGCCGGCGTGATGGAGATCCCCGACCTGATCGTCGTCAACAAGCGCGACCACCCGATGGCGAAGACGATGCTGAACGAGGTACGCGCGATCCTGTCGCTCGACCACGAGCGCGAGTGGAAGACGCCGATCCTGCTGACCGAGGCGGCGACCGGCGACGGGGTGCCGGAGCTGTGGGAGCAGGTCGAGAAGCACCGCGCTGTCCTCGAGGAGAGCGGCGGGCTCGCCGAGCGCCGGCGGCGGAACCTCGGCCGTGAGGTGTTCGCGGTTGCCTCGGCGCGGGCAAAGCGGCACCTAGAGATGTCGGTGGCCGAGGATCCGGAGCTGAAGCGGCTCCTCGACGCGGTCGGGGCGCGCGAGCTCGACCCGCTCACCGCCGTACGAGAGATCATGGAGAAGGTCTTCCGTGTCGACGAGAACGGTTCCAAGCCTCACTGACATCGAGGCGGCGCGCGCCCGCATCGCCGGGATCGCGCGCGTCACCCCGGTGTTCCCGTCCGAGACGCTGTCGCGGCTGGCCGGCCGCGAGGTGCTGCTGAAGGCCGAGAACCTCCAGCGCACCGGCGCGTTCAAGATCCGCGGCGCCGTCAACCGCATCGCCACGCTCACGGACGAGCAACGCGCGGCGGGGGTGGTCGCGGCGAGCGCAGGCAACCACGGCCAGGCGGTCGCGTGGGCGGCGCGCGAGGCGAGGATCTCCTGCACGGTGTTCGTCCCGCAGGACGCGCCGATGGCCAAGGTCGAGGCGACCATGAACTACGGGGCGCGGGTCGAGTTCGTCGGCACGGGCTTCGACGAGGCGCTGGCGGAGGCGGTCGCGATGTGCGAGCAGCACGGCGCGACCTTCATCCACGCCTTCGAGGACGACCAGGTGATCGCCGGCCAGGGGACGATCGGCCTCGAGCTCCTCGAGCAGGTCGACGGCTTCGAGACGCTCGTCGTCCCCGTCGGCGGCGGCGGGCTCGCGTCGGGGATCGCGCTGGCGCTGAAGGAGCTGCGGCCGGATGTGCGGATCATCGGCGTGCAGGCGGCGCAGATGGCGCCGTTCACCGGGGCCACCTCGTTCGGGTGGACGCTCGCCGACGGGATCGCGGTCAAGCATCCGGGCAAGCTGACGAGCGAGATCCTGCTCGACCGGCTCGACGGTTTCGTCACGGTCACCGACGAGGAGATCAGCGAGGCGATCGTGCTGCTGCTCGAGCGCCTGAAGCTCGTCGCAGAGGGTGCGGGGGCCGCGTCGGTGGCCGCGCTCCTGCACGGCAAGATCGAGGGCACCGGGCGCACCGTCGCCCTCCTCTCCGGCGGGAACATCGACCCGACGCTGCTGCTCTCGGTCGCCCGGCACGGCCTTTCGCTCGCGGGCCGGTCGCTGGTGCTCCGCACGCGCGTGCCGGACAGGCCGGGTGAGCTCCTGAAGCTGCTGGCGCTGATCGCGGACGAGCGGGGAAACGTCGTTGCAGTCGAGCACCACCGCGAAGGCGTCGCGATCCCCGTCGGCGACACCGAGGTGGCGCTGACGCTGACGATGCGCGGCCGCGAGCACTGCGATGCCCTGATCGCCGCCCTCGAGCGAGCCGGCTACCCCGTAGAGCGCCTCCGCTAGCGCTGCCGCGCAGGAACCGGCCTGGCTCCTCTGGCGTCCTAGACTCGGACGCATGATGGTGTCGGCATGAGCGTTGTCTGCGCGTCGTGCAGCCAGGAGAACCCGGACGGCGCGAGGTTCTGCTCGCAGTGCGGGTCGCCGCTCGCCGAGGCGCCTGCGGCACGCGAGGAGCGCAAGGTCGTGACGGTCGTTTTCTGCGACCTGGTCGGCTCCACCGCCCGCGCCGACGGGGCGGACCCGGAGGACGTGCGTGCCGCGCTGGCCGCGTTCCACGCGCGCGTGCGCGAGGAGCTCGAGCGCTTCGGCGGCACCGTGGAGAAGTTCATCGGCGACGCCGTCATGGCCGTGTTCGGCGCGCCGGTCGTGCACGAGGACGATCCCGAGCGGGCGGTGCGGGCGGCGCTGGCGATCCGCGACTGGGCGCTGGACGACGAGGGCATGCAGGTGCGGGTTGCCGTCAACACGGGCGAGGCGCTCGTCTCCGTCGACGCGCGGTCCGAGGCCGGCGAGGCCTTGGTCGCCGGCGACGTCGTCAACACGGCGGCCCGGCTCCAGTCGGCGGCGCCGGTCAACGCGATCCTGGTGGGGGAGGTGACGTACCGCGCCACCAGTCGTGCGATCGATTACCGCGACGCGGCGCCCGTCGAGGCGAAGGGCAAGTCGGAGCCGGTCCCGGCGTGGGAGGCGGTCTCGGCCCGGGCTCGCATCGGCGTCGACCTCACGCCGAGCCGTGTCGAGCTCGTCGGCCGTACGCGCGAGGTGGAGCTGCTCACCGGCGCGCTCGCCCGCGTCTCTCCCGGTTCACGCTGCTCGAAATATCCGCCGCGAGCACGAGGGCTGTGGAGACGACCGGCTGTGCACGCGCGGGAAACGCGAAGCCGCTCACGGCTCCCGCAAGCAGGCTACGCCGGCTGAGCGCTTGGACAGCCATGGTTCCCCCAAGGCCCATCGGCCAACAACCTCGAGCCTGGTTGCAGCCGGGCGCATTCGAATGATGACGCGCTGCGCGGTGGCCGCGATCGAACAGGCGTCAGTTATGCCGGTTCGTGCGCGGGGGCGCTTTGAGATGCCCTTGACGACTCCCTGAGAGTTCACTGATTTTCGCTGCCCGCGACCGCGACGCCACGCGACGCGACTGGCTCTCACGGGCGCCAGATCCGCGCGCTCTCTTTTAATAGAATAGATCAAGTACAGACGTCGTATCGGCATCGAAAATTCTCGTGAAGATATCATCAGTATTCAAGAATGGGCGACGAGCCGTCATACGCCCGAAAAGATACCGGCCCGCGCTCTTGCCGACGTGGAGATCTTCTTGATTTTTCCCGAGGTTGTGCTGAAGTGTCTCGCGACGTGCCGATCGTGGAGCTGTGGGTGATCTACCGGTTCGCAGCATATGCTCTCGACGACCGCCGCCGCGAACTGCGGCGCTCCGAGGAGTTGGTCGCGATCGAGCCGCAGGTTTTCAGCATCCTGCTTTATCTCGTCCGCAATCGCGATCGCATCGTCAGCAGAGATGATCTGATTGCCGGGGTTTGGGACGGGCGCATCGTCTCGGAATCGACATTGAGCAGCCGGCTGACGGCGGTGCGTCACGCCGTCGAGGACAGCGGCGAGCAACAGCGCCTCATTCGAACCCTTCCACGCGTGGGCTATCGGTTCATCGGCTCCGTTCTCGAAGAGGCATCCGGCGAAGAACCCCAAGACCCTCGTTGGGGGCAGCGGCTTCCGCTCGACAAGCCGTCGATCGCGGTCCTTCCTTTCACCAACCTGACCGACGATCCGCGAGCGGGTCGATTTCTCGACGGACTCGCCGACGACATCGGCGCTGCATTGTCGCGGTTTCGCCATTTGTCGGTGGTCGCGCCCAATGCGAACCGGGCGTATGACGGGCGGAACGTCGACGCGAAGCAAGCTGTCCCCGGCCGGGCGGTGGACTACGTTCTGCGGGGAACCCTGCGAAGGGAAAGGTCCAACATCCGCGTTGGCGTGCAGTTGATCGATTCCCGAACGGCCGCTTTGCTCTGGGCCGATCGTTTCGACGCCAGATCCAGAGGCACCTTCGATCTGCAGGACCGGATCACCGCAAGCCTTGTCGGCGCCGTCGTGCCGAAACTCGAGCGGGCCGAACACGCGCGCCTCAAGCGCAAGCCGATTCATGAACTGGATGCCGATTCATATACATTGCGAGGCCTGGAGAGCCTGCATCAATGGACCAGGAACGGTATCGACGAAGCGCTTCGTCTCTTTCTCAAGGCGACCGAGGTCGAACCGGACTCCGCTTCTGCCTACGCCATGGCGTCGTATTGCTTTATTCAGCGTCAGTCGTACGGCTGGCTGACCGACCGGCCGCGCGAAATGGCCGAAGGCGTGGCGCTGGCCAGGCGCGCTGCGGAGCTCGGTAAGGACGACGCGCTTGCTCTTGCCAAGGCGGCGCACGCGATTTCAGCACTTGGGGGCGACCTCGATGACGGCGTCGTTCTTGCCGAGCAGGCGATTCGGCTCAATCCTCACCTGGCTGCTGCGTGGTATGTGAGCGGCTGGACCACGCTCTTCGTCGGCAAGCCGGACCTCGCGCTCGAGCGTCTGGAGCGGGCAAGGCAACTGGGCGTTCATGACCGGCTGATTTTCAAAATACATGCTGCAACAGCCTATGCTCATTTTTTCCGCGGCCGCTATGAAGACGCGTTGCGATGGGCAGGCAATGCGCTGCGGGTGCGACCGAATTACCTCACCGCCTTGCGCGCGGCCGGTGCGAGTCACATGTTGGCAGGTGGAGTCGAAAAAGCACGGCAGTGCGTGGAAGAGGTGCGCCGACTTGATCCCGCTTTGCGCATGTCGAATCTCGCCGTGCTGTTACCTTTTCGGCGGGCACAAGATTTCACCAGATGGGCAGATGCGTTGCATACAGCGGGATTGCCGGATTGATTGCGGGCCGTCTGCAACCAGCGGCGTCCTGCCCGCCATTGTCAGCCCTATACTTAGACTGGAGGCGTGCGGTGCAGCGGGGCTTGGCGTTCCCTGTGAGCTGCCCGTGCGTCTCTGATTTCTGTTTCCGGCACATCTCGGTGCGCTGCTCACCGACGGCCGGTGACACATTGGCCGGAGCGGGGGTCGACCTGCTGGCCGCTCGGGCATGACGCCGGTCGCTCGCTGTAGCATTGGCCGCGGTTTCCGCGGTCGATGCGAAACCCGTAGCCGGTCGGACAGGACGGATCGCGCGCACGCTGCGTGGTGTTGTTGATGCAGAGGGTGCGGTTCGCGTTGGGATGAAAGCCGCCCGGACAGATCGGTGCAACAATCGACAGGCAGTTGCCTTGGGCGCTCTGATAGCGATAGCCCGACGGACATGCCGATTGCGCCCATCCCGGCGCAGCGCCAGCCGCCGCGACCAGGGCGATGGTGAGGAAATATGCGAGCCGCATCGTTTGATCGCTCCCGAATTGCCGGAGGCGACCATTGCATCGCGCGTGCCGTCGCGGGTTGATTCACGTCAAACGATCGGGACGAGCGACAGGGAGCCCCCTGCTGCCCGCGATCAGCTCGCTTCCTGCCGGACCCGCCGCCCGTCGCACGGCTGGCTCGATCCAGCGGGGACGACGAGACCAGCTGCGGGCGGTCATCATTGCGCGAGCGCGAGACCGCGGATCCGGGGCAACCGATCGACCACCATCGGAGCTTGACATGAGGAGGCCCGCCGCGCGCTGCGGCGGGCCGCTTCTGCTGCACGATCAGTCCGGCAGGCGCCGGTCGTACGCGGCGCGCAGCCGGGTCCAGCCGTCCCAGAACGGCGCCGGTTCCTTGCCGCTCACGCGCGCGGCCAGGATGTCGAGATGGATGTGCCAGCCGGCGCTGACCCCCAGCCTGGTCTTGCGATCGGGCAGGCGGCGATGGATCACGGTGAGGAGCACCTGGTCGCCCTGCGGTTCGAGCTCGAACGAGACGTCGCCGCTGCCCTCCCAGGCGAAGGCGAGCTTGCGCGGCCGGTCGAGCGCCGTGATCCGCGTCTTCATGCGGTGCTCCGCGGCGAAACCGGGCGGCCGCTCGCCGGGCGGATCGGAGAGTTCGTCGTTGCGCCAGACCAGCTCGAACGGCGCGCCCTCCTTCAGCTCCATCTCGCCGGCGGCGAGCCATTTGCGGCGCAGCTCGCTCTGCACCAGATAGGCCCAGACGCGCTCGATCGGGCCGGGGAGCAGGCGCTGGATCTTCAAGGTGGCGGGCGCGATCAGCACGCCATGGTCGTCGGGATGCGCGGACTCGGTCATCGGTCGTCTCCTGTGCGAGGGTGCCGGCGGGTCCTGGGCGGCTTGCGCGCGCCGGTCTTGCGCGCGTCCTCGGCGCGCAGCAGGCGTTCGAGCGCGTCCAGGCGGCTGGTCCAGAAGCGCTCGTAGGCGCCCAGCCACTGGTGGGCGGATGCGAGCGGCCCGGGGTCGAGGCGGCAGAGATGGGTGCGGCCGCGCACCTCGCGGCGGATCAGCCCGGCGTGCTCGAGCGCCTTGATGTGCTTCGAGGCGGCCGCGAGCGACATCGCGAAGGGCGACGCGAGCTCGCCCACCGTGCGTTCGCCGCCAGCCAGCTCGCGCAGCATACGCCGGCGGGTGGCGTCGCCGAGGGCGTGGAAGACGGCGTCGAGACGCGGCGCCTGAAGTTCAACCATGTGGTTGAGGATAGGGCCGGCGGAAAGAAAGTCAACCAATTGGTTGAATGATCGCTGTTCTGAAAACGGCAGCGGGCTCGGTCGTGCCGCTGGTGTAGGGGCCGAGCTTGCCTCGGCCCCGGCGGCCGAAGGCCGCCCATCCGGCCGTGGCCGCGCTACGCGCGGCGGGGCCGAGACAAGCTCGGCCCCTACCTATGCAGCGCGGGCCGCGCCTCATTGAGCGAGGCCGGCCCGTGGGCGCGCGACGGTCAGGCGGCGGTGCCGATCAGGCGGCGGCGGTTCTCGTCGGCGGCGCGCTGGAGCAGCGCACGGCGGGCGTGGGCGCGCGGGGTGTCGGAGCGATAGTCGGCGGGCGCGGGGCGGGACGGCCGGGCGGCCAGGGTCGCGTGGATCTCCGCCACCGCGCGCTTGCGGATCTCGGCGTCGGGGTCATAGCGGTCGCCCGGCACCTCGTCGCGCGCGCGCAGCGCGGCGGCGGCGCGGCGCCTGCGCTCGACGTGCGCGCGCTGGCGGGCATCGAGCGGGCGCAGCAGCCCCGGCAAGGTCGGCGACTGCGCCCGCGATGCTCCGGAAGCGGCGGGGGCGTGGTCCATGCGGTTGGCGGCCATTGGTTCCTCCGCGATCGTCGTGGGCCGACGGGGCCGGCGACTCGGCGCCGGCAATGCGACGACGGTAGGTCTGCCCAGGGCGGCGCGATGTGCCGCGCGTCACACACCCGCGACAACCGGCGTGGCGCGCGCAGGGTTGCGTCGCAGGCGGCCGGCCTGGCCGGGGCGGCGGGACCGGCCACGGCAAGTCGGGGTCTCGCGCATGGCGGGCGCGGCGGCGGCGCGATATCGTCGCGGCCATGACGAGTGCGGCCGGCATCGACGTCTTCGACCGCGCGGCGCTGCGCGCCGCGATCGCCGGCGGGTGGCGGCCGCAGTTCCTGTTCTTCTGGGGCCATCGCGCGCGCACCCGGGCGCCAGGCAAGCACGTGTTGAGCCAGTGGTGGCCGGCGGCGTTTGCGCTCGATGGCGCGACCTATGCGAGCGCCGAGCAGTACATGATGGCGGAGAAGGCGCGGCTGTTCGGCGACGGCGAGACGCGTGCGCGCATCCTCGCTTCCGAGGCGCCGGACAAGGCGAAGGCGCTCGGGCGGCAGGTGCGCGGCTTCGATCCCGCCGTGTGGGAGCGCGAATGCCTCGCCATCGTCGTGCGCGGCAACCTGGCGAAGTTCACGCAGAACGCGCCGCTCGGCTTCTGGCTGCGCGCGACCGGCGAGGCGGTGCTGGTCGAGGCGAGCCCGCTCGACGCGATCTGGGGCATCGGCCTCGCCGCCGACGACCCGCGCGCCGCGGACCCGGCCCAGTGGCCGGGCACCAACCTGCTCGGCTTCGCGCTGATGCGCGTGCGCGCGGCGCTCGCCTGCCACGCAGAAGGATGAGCCGCAAGATGCGCTGGGGACTCGTGCTCGGCTGGGTGCTGGCGATCCCGGGGCTGATCGTGATCGCCTGCTTCGTGCTGGTGGCATCGCTGGCGGCGTGGGCGGGCTGCAGCGTCGCCGGGATCGAGGTGCGCTGCCCGCAGACCGCGCCGGGGCGGCTCGTCGAGGCGGCCGGCGCCGTGGTCGCGGCGACCGTCGTGTACGCCTATGTCGGCGTCGGGCTGGTGCCGCCGATCTACAGCGCGCTGTGGGTGGCGTTGCGCATCGCGCGGCGGTTCGGCTGGCTGTGGAGCCTCGGCCTGGTCGTGCTGGTTGCCGCCGCGCTGAGCGTGGCGTCGCGGTAGCGTCGGCTTCGGGCCCGCGTTCGCGCGGGGCTCACTCGATGCGCCGCCAGCGGGCGCGCTCGGTCTCGGCGGCGCGCATGTCCTCGCGCAGCAGGGTCCGCATCAGGGTGAGCTGCGCCCCGGTGATCTCGCCCGCGGTCCAGGCCTTGCCGGGGGGCCGCGCCGCGCCGGCGAACTGGAGGTATTTGGCCTCCTGGTTGGGGGTCAGCGTGCTGCCGGCGGCGTCGTTGCGCTTGGCGCGGCCGGCCTCGAGCGCCGCGGCGAGGTTGGCGGCGGTCACCGCAGCACTGCCCGTCCAGATCTGCTTGGCGGTGCCGACCGGGAACTTGGCGTCGGCGAACACCAGGTTCGCCTTGTATTGCCCGTCATGCTCCCAGTACGCGTTCGGGCCGGCGCGCGACATCAGGTCGGCGAGCGACTTGCGCATGTTCACGCGGTTGTCGTCGAAAGCCTGGATGTGGATGAGGTCGCCACGCAGCGCCGAGGGAAACAGCGTGAGCCCGGGGAAATAGGTGTTGCGCCGGTCCCAGAACGGCTTCGACAGCCCGAGCTTGTCGAGCGCGTTGAGCCACCAGTCGTCGTTCTGCCAGGTGCCGGCGGCGGAGAGGAACTTGAAGCCGGTGAAGCCGAAATCGCAGCCGTTGCCGAAATTGTGGTTGCTCTCGCCCGGCCCCGCCTTGGTCGAGGCGGGCGGCAGGTTGAACTGCTCCTGGAAGGAGCGGAAGCCGCCCTTGCGCGCGACCCCCAGCACCAGCCGGTCGCCGTCCCAGAACTTGTCGTTGAGGTCGGCGAGCGACTTGAGGAAGCCCGGCTGCAGGTTGGGCTCGCGCGCCAGGGTGGTGTTCGCGTTCGACAGGTCGACGCCGTCGGCGGCGCGATAGACCACCTTGCTGTCGGGCAGCGCGCCGAGCCGCACGTCCTTCGGCAGCTCGGTCCCGAGCGCCTGCTCGGTCGCCGAGCCCGCCAGCACCTTGCCGGCGTCGGGCACGGGGATCGTGGTGCCCTTCATCTTCTCGGTCTGGAACTTCGTGATCGCCGTCCCGATGCCGTTGCCGAACGCGCCGTCGATCGTGCCCGGGTAGAACGGCTTGCCCTTGGCGTCGGCGATCAGCTTGAGCGTCGCCTGCACCAGCGCGGTGTCGTGCTTGCTGTTGCCCTGGCCCGTGCCGACGCCGCCGCTGAGCGGCTGCAGGTACTTGCCGGTCGGAACTGACGCCATTTGCATTCCCCTCGATAGCGAAGCGATCGCGCCCCGATCGGAACGCTAGCCACGGCGCAGGGGCGCAAGTGTGTTTCCCTTCACACCCGAGTGACTAACCACAGAGGCACAGAGACACAGAGAGGAGGGCAGCGGATCAGGTTCCGCGGAGATCGTGCCTTGCCCCGTATCCTTCGACTCGCGTGGCGCCCCAAGCTTCTGAGCTTGGGCGCCACGCGGCTCAGGATGAGGGGTTCTGTTGCAGAAGCATCGCCGCAGCCAGACCTCCTCGTCCTGACCCGCGGGCCCTTTGGACCCGCGAGTCGAAGGACATAGCCGCAGCGCGTTCCATGCATCTGGATCTTGCTACCGGGCGCGATGGACCGGCAGCGTGCTCTCCTTCCTCTCTGTGCCTCCGTGTCTCTGTGGTGAAATTCCTTCGCGGCGCTTGCCCGTGGAGCACGCGCGTGATACTTAAGAACATGCTTAACAAATCGCATGGCCTCGACCGCGTGTTTCATGCGCTGGCGGATCCGGCGCGGCGCGCGATGGTCGAGCAACTGGCGCGCGGCGCGGCCTCGGTCGGCACGCTGGCGAAGCCGCTGGCGATGTCGCTGCCGGCGGTGCTGCAGCATCTCCAGGTGCTCGAGGCGTGCGGCCTGGTGCGTTCGGAGAAAGAGGGACGAGTGCGCACCTGCCGGATCGCCCCCGCCGCGCTGCGCGCGGCCGCGCAGTGGATCGAGGGGCGGCGCGCGCAATGGGAGCGCCGGCTCGACCGGCTCGGCGCCTTCCTCGACGAGCAGGACAGCGAGCAACGGAGCAAGCGATGACCAAACGCACCGCCACCCATTCCACCTTCGCGATCGAGCGGCGCTACGCCCAGCCGCCGGCGCGCGTCTTCGCCGCCTTCGCCGAGCGCGAGGCCAAGCTGCGCTGGTTCGCCAGCGCCGAAGGCTTCACCACCGACGAATACACGCTCGATTTCCGCATCGGCGGGGGCGAGACCTGGCGTGGGCGGCGCCACGGCGGGCCCGAGATCCGCAACCAGACCAGCTATCGCGACATCGTGCCGGACGAGCGCATCATCTGCGTCTACGACATGTTCGTCGGCGGCCCGCGGATCTCGGTGTCGCTGCTGACCCTCGAATTCAAGCCGGCGGGCGCCGGCACCGTGCTGCTGCTGACCGAGCAGGACGTGTTCCTCGACGGCTTCGAGGACGGGGGCGGCCGCGAGCACGGCACGCGCGGCCTGCTCGACAGGCTGGAGGCGGAGCTGGGCCGATAGCGCGGATGGGCGGCGCGCAACGTGCGTACGGATAGCGGCTTGCAGGCGTACACTCCCCATGCCGCGCGGGCCCGGGCTCGCACGCGCGCGCAAAGGAGGGCTCATGACCACCTATGTCATCCTCGGCAGCTGGACCGACCAGGGCATCCGCGGCATCAAGGATTCGCCGCGGCGGCTCGATGCGGCGCGGGCGGCGCTCAAGGAGATGGGCGGGGAGATCAGGTCGTTCCACATGACGATGGGCGACCACGATTTCGTGGTGATGGCGGAGGCGCCCGACGACGCGGTCTGCGCGCGCTTCGTCCTCACGCTCGCGGCGATGGGGTCGGTGCGCACCAAGACGCTCAAGGCGTTCCCCGAGGCGGCCTATCGCGAGATCGTCAAGTCGCTGTGACCCCGGTTCCGGAGGGGCCGCCGCGTGATATCCGCGTGGCGGCGCAGATCGGCGTTGACGCTCGGAGAGTCGGCGTGATTCAGTGAGCGCCATGGCGGTGCCATGGCCCTGATCGTCGAGCTCAAGCGGCGCGCGCGCGACCTGGTCGGCCCGGTGCTGGGCCTGTCGGCGCTGCTCTACTTCGTCTATCACGCGGTCGAGGGCGACCGCGGGCTGCTCGCCTATTTCCGCCTGACCCACGACATCGCCGAGACGCAGGCCGGGCTCGACCAGATCGCCGCCGATCGGCAGGCGCTCGAGCTGCGCGTCTCGCGGCTGCGCAGCAACAGCCTCGACCGCGACCTGCTCGAGGAGCGCGCGCGCGCCATCCTCAACTACGTCCGCCCCGAAGAGATCGTCGTCCGCCCGTTGCCGCGGTAGCGCCGGAGTTGTAGGGGCCGAGCTTGTCTCGGCCCCGCCGCGCGTAGCGCGGCCACGGCGGGATATGGGCGGCCTTCGGCCGCCGGGGCCGAGACAAGCTCGGCCCCTACACCAGCGGGACGACCTCGCGAAATTGGGCGCGCAGTTCAGCTTCTGCGAAAAGCGCAGGGGCGAAGTATAAGATGTTGGAAATGTTCCAATATTTTAGCGCAGTTCATGCTTCAGCAGAGGGAAGGGATCGCAGTTCGGACATTCACCCCGTGCGCACGATCAGGCTGCCGAATTTGTCGACCTCGGCGACCTGGTCGGGGAACAGCACGGTGGTGGAGTCGAGCTGGCGCACGATGGCGGGGCCGCGCAGGACGGCGCCGGCGCCGAGCCGGGTGCGCTCGTAGACCGGGCAGAGGCGGCGCTGCTCGTCGACGTCGACCTCCTGGCGGCCGACGATCGCGTCCTCGACCGCGCCGCCCTTGGGCAGCTCGCGCAGGGTCGGCCGCGGCAGCTCGCCGGTCGCGATCACGCGCAGGGTGACGATCTCGACCGGCGTGTCCTCCTGCGCGAAGGTGTAGAGCTGCTCGTGCAGGCGGTGGAACGCGGCGATCGTGCCGGCGACCGAGTCGGCGGTGACCGCGGTGCCGTCCCACGGCACGGTGAGCTCGAAGCCCTGGTGGACGTAGCGCAGGCTCGCGGTCCAGCGGATCGCGCGGCCGGCGGGCGGGATGCCCTCGCCGGCAAGCCATTCCCCGGCCGCCGCGTGCAGCTCGGCGAAGACCCGCGCCATGGCGTCGAGGTCGTAGTGCGGCGGGCGCTGCAGCGCGGTGCGCGCGAACTCCGACTTGAGGCTCGAGACCATCAGGCCGAGCGCCGAGAGCACGCCGGGGGCCGGCGGCACCAGGATGGTCTTGATGCCGAGCAGGCGGGCGAGCGAAGCGCCGTGCAGCGGGCCGGCGCCGCCGAACGGCAGCAGCACGAAGTCGCGCGGGTCGTGGCCGCGCTCGACCGACACGACGCGGATCGCGCCGACCATGTTGTTGTCGATGATCGAGAGGATGCCGCGCGCCGCCGCCGCGAGGTCGAGGCCGAGCGGCGTGCCGACCCGGGCGGCGATGGCGTCGGCCGCGGCCTTGGCGTCGAGCGCCACGCGGCCGTCGAGCAGATGCCGCTCGAGCCGGCCGAGCACCAGGTTGGCGTCGGTCACCGTCGGCTCGGTGCCGCCGCGCCCGTAGCACACCGGGCCGGGCACCGCGCCCGCGCTCTGCGGGCCGACGGTCAGCGCGCCACCCTCGGTCACGCGCGCGATCGAGCCGCCGCCGGCGCCGATCGTGTTGATGTCGATCATCGGCACGTTGAGCGGCCAGTCGCCGATGCGGCCCTCGTTGGTGATGCCGGGCTCGCCGTTCTTGACCAGGCAGATGTCGGCCGAGGTGCCGCCGATGTCGATCGAGATCAGGTTCCTGAAGCCGGCGCGCTCGGCGATGAAGACGGCGCCCATCACGCCGGCGGCGGGGCCGGACAGCGCGGTCTGCACCGGCTCGCGCCGCACCGTCTCGGCGCTGGTGACGCCGCCCGACGACTTCATCAGCAGCAGCGGCCCCGGCACCTTGGCGTCGCGCAGCCGGCCCTCGAGCTTCGCCACGTATGAACTGACCGCGGGCATGACGTAGACGTTGAGGATCGTCGCCATGCTGCGCTCGTACTCGCGGAAGATCGGCAGCACCTCGGACGAGAGCGAGACCAGCGCGCCGGGCAGCTCGGCGAGCAGGATCTCGCGCGCGCGCCGCTCGTGCGCCGGGTTGGCGTAGCTGTGGAGGAAGCAGATCGCCACCGCGTTGACGCCGTCGGCCTTGATCGCGCGCGCCGCGCGCCGGACCGCGTCCTCGTCGAGCGGCAGGATCTCGCGCCCCTCGGGATCGAGCCGGCCGGCGACCTCGTGGATGCGCTCGGGCGGCACCGGCCGCTTGGGCTTGACCCACGAATACATGTTGGCCTTGCGCGGGATGTCGTGCCGGCCGATCTCGAGCACGTGCTTGAAGCCCTCGGTGGTGAGCAGCGCCGCCTTGGCGCCCTTGCTCTCGAGGATCAGGTTGGTCGCGACCGTGGTGCCGTGGAACACGTGGCCGAGCGCCTGGGGCGAGAGCTTCGCGAGGCCGAGCGCCTGCTCGATCCCGGCCATGAAGGCGCGCGAGGGATCGTCGGGGGTCGAGGGCGTCTTGGCGTTCCACACCACGCCGCCTTCGCGGTCGAGCAGGGTCACGTCGGTGAAGGTGCCGCCGATATCAATGGCGACGGCGGCGGGGCTGGCGTCGGTCATGGGGTCCTCGGTTTTCCCTCCCCTGCGCGCTTGCGCGCGGGGGAGGGTAGGGAGGGGGCGCTTCCGCGAGAGAGCCATCGCGAATTTCGCGCGGGCTTTCGCGTTGAAGCACCCCCACCCCACCCTCCCCCACGCGTTGCGTGGGGGAGGGGGAAGAAGGGCGGTGCGCTGGTCAAATCAATCCATCCGCTCGCGGTACTCGACGCGGTGGAACATCTTCGCGGGATGGCGGTCGCGGCGGCGGGCGGCGGTGGCGGCTTCGTCGATCGCGCGGCCGTCGATCACCACGCCGTAGTCGACGCGCGCGCTGTCCGGGCTGACGAAGTCGCCCAGCACGTCGGCGAGCACCCGGGCGGGCTCGCGGTCGAAGGGATGGCCCCAGCCGCCGCCGCCGGTGGTCTCGATGCGGATGATGTCGCCCTTGGCGAGCCGGGTGTTGTCGCCGAGCGGCGGCAGGGCGCGCTCGCCGGGCCGGCCGGGGTTGAGGGTGACGCGCCCGGGGCGGCCCGACTTGCCGCCCGACACGCCCCAGGGCTGCGCCACCGAGCCGTCGAGCCGGTTCGAGAGAATCGCGTCGTTGCCGAGCCACTCGATCTCGCGCACCACGCCGCAGCCGCCGCGGAACTGCCCCGGCCCGCCGCTGTCGCGGTTGATCGAATAGCGCAGCAGGCGCGCCGGGAAGAGCTGGTCGAGATACTCCGCCGGGTTGTTCTCCTGCGCGACGAAATAGACCGCGTCGTGGCCGTCGGCATAGGGTCGCGCGCCGAAGCCGACGCCGACGCCGTCGTTCATCAGGAACGGCGCGCCGGTCTCGTAGGTGCCGCGCACCGTCCACAGCGCGTAGGAGCTGCCGCCGGCGTTGGCGTTGCCGCCGTTGGCGACGTTGAGCAGGCCGCAGCACATGTTGACCATGCGCGCCATGGTGAGGCCGCGCTGGCACAGAGGTGCCGGGAAGCGCGGCCGCAGCAGGCTGCCCTCGCGCAGCTCGACCGCGTCGATCGCGCGCATCGTGCCCTCGTTGAGCATCAGGGACTCGTCGTTGCCGGAGAAATAGATGCCGAAGATCATGCGCGGCACGGCGCGGTTCATGATCCAGTTGACCGGCCCCGGCGCCTGGTCGTCGGTCTCGCGCGCGTCGAACACGATGCGGTCGGGCTGCACGTCCATCGCCAGGCGGATCTTGAAGGGGCCGTGGCCCTGGCCGTCGGTCTCGATCACGTCGGCGAACTTGTGGCGGCCTTGCGCGAAGGCGCTGCGCAGCCGCGCGCGCACCACGCCCTCGGTCTGCTGGTTCAGCCGCTCGAAGGCGTCGAGCACCAGCGCGCGCCCGAACCGCGCGAACAGGTCGAGGATGCGGCGCTCGCCGAGGCGGACCGCGGCGGTCAGCGCGCGGGTGTCGCCCTGCAGCAGGAGGGGAAACCGCGAGTTGCGGATGAAAAGGCGGAAGATCTCCTCGTTGAGCACGCCCTCGCGATAGAGGCGCACCGGCGGGATCATCAGCCCTTCCTGGAACACCTCGGTCGCGGTCGGCGACATCGAGCCCGGCCAGGCGCCGCCGATGTCGTGGAAATGCGCCCAGGACTGCGAGAACGCCGACAGCTTGCCGTCGACGAACACCGGCGAGGCGAAGACCTGGTCGTTGAGATGCGACACGCCGCCGTCGGTCGCATAGCAGTCGTTGTACCAGTAGAGGTCGCCCGGCCGCATGGTCTCGGCCGGGTACTGGTCGAGGATCGGCTGGATGATGTGGCCGAACAGCGGCAGCGGCGTGCCGGTGACGAGCCGGCCCGCGGCGTCGAAATAGCCCGCGAAGAAGTCCTTCTTCTCGCGGATCACGTCGGACATCGCGGTGCGCTCGATCAGCGCCTCCATCTCCGAGCGCGCGGAGATCAGGGCGCCCTTGACGATCTCGAGCGTGACCGGATCGCAGGTCGCGGTGCCGACGGTGGCGGTGGCGTCGTCCATGGGTCAGTGCCTCGTTTCGGTCTCGTGTACCGATCTTGCGGCGTTCGTAGGGACGGGCATCATGCGTCCACGTAGGTGCCGCGGTGGAACATGCGCGTCGGGAAGCGCTCACGACGCAACGCGGCGGTCGCGTCGCGGTCGATCGTGCGGCCGTCGTCGCTCAGCACCACGCCGTAGTCGGCGCGCGCGGCGGCGCGCGTCACGAAGCCGCCGCGCACGTCGGCCTGCACTTCTGCCGCCGGGCGATCGTAGGGGTGGCCCCAGCCGCCGCCCCCGCCGGTCTCGATGCGCATCACGTCGCCGCGCTTGAGGATGGTGCCGTCGCTGAGCGGCTCGATCACGCGTTCGTCGGCGCGGCCGGGATTGAGGACGCAGCGGCCGCCGCGGCCGGCCTGGCCGCCGGCGACGCCCCAGGGCGGGTTGGCCTCGATGCGGATCGACAGCATCGCCTCCGCGGCGAGGACCTCGATCTCGCGGATCACGCCGCAGCCGCCGCGATGGCGGCCGGGGCCGCCGGAATCCGGGTTGATCGCGTAGCGCAGCAGGCGCACCGGATAGGAGAGGTCGAGGAACTCGGCCGGGTAGTTCTCGTTGGCGACGAGATAGACCGCGTCGATGCCGTCGGCATAGGTGCGTGCGCCATAGCCGACCGCGATGCCGTCGGTGAGCAGGAACGGCTCGCCGCTGTGCGGGTCGAGCCCGCGCAGATAGTAGATGACGTAGACGTTGCTCGAGGCGACGCCCCGGCCGCCGGTCGCCACCGCGATCAGGCCGAGGCAGCTCGTCATCACCCGGATGAGCGTGATGCCGCGCTGGCCGAGCGGAGCCGGAAAATTCGGCTGCAGGATGCTGCCGGGCCGCGTGCGCACCTCCTGCACGGCATGGCGGGCGCCGTCGTTGAGCAGCACCGCGGGATCGTGCGACAGGAAATAGATGCCGAAGGCCATGCGCGGCACGTCGGCGCTCATGATGAAGTTGATCGGCCCGCTCGCCTGGTCGTCGCTTTCGGTCGCGTCGAGGGTGATGCCGTTCGACGACGCGGCCATTTCGAAGCGCAGCGCGAACGGCCCGTGGCCCTGGCCGTCGCGCGCGATGCTCTCGCTGAAGCGGTAGGTCCCGGGCTTGAAGGTCTCGGCGAAGCGCCGGGAGACCACCGCACCGGTCTCGGCGATCGCGGCGTCGAAGGCCGCGAGGGTGCGCGCGCGGCCGAAGCGCTCGAACAGCTCGACCAGCCGGCGCTCGCCGAGCCGGACCGCGGCGACCGCGGCGCGCACGTCGCCGGTCACCATCTTGGGGAAGCGCGAGTTGCGCACGAAGATGCGCATCGCCTCCTCGTTGAAGACCCCGTCGCGCGCCAGGCGGATCGGCGGCACGATGATGCCTTCCTGGAAGATCTCGGTCGCGTCGGGCGAAATCGAGCCGGGCCTGAGGCCGCCGATGTCGTTGAAATGCGCCCAGCTCTGCGCATAGGCGGAGAGCTTGCCCTCGGCGAAGACCGGCGCCACGAACACCTGGTCGTTCGAGTGGCTGACCGCGCCCTGCGAGCCGTAGCAGTCGTTGTACCAGTAGAGGTCGCCGGGGCGCATGTCGGCGGCGGGGTAGTGCCGGAGGATCGGCTCGACCATCGCGCCGAACACCGGGGCGCTGGTGCCGACGACGAGGCGCGCGTCGGGATCGAACAGCGCGATGAAATAGTCCTTCTTCTCGCGGATGAACGGCGACATCGCCGTGCGCGCAAGCAAGGTCTCCATCTCGATCTGCGCCGAGCGCAGCGCGCCCTTGATGATCCCGATCGTGACCGGATCGCAGCCGACGCTGGCGACGGCGTCGTCCATCACCGGTCTCTTCCCCTCCCCCGCGCGCCGCGCGCGGGGGAGGGTAGGGTGGGGGTGGTTCCGCGAGAAAGCCCGCGCGAAATCCGCGGGCTTTCGCTTTGAAGCACCCCCACCCCAACCCTCCCCCACGCGTTGCGTGGGGGAGGGGGAAGAAGGGCCAGCTCCATCACGCCAGCGCCGCGTCGGTGATGCGCCGGGCCTCGCGCAGCGCCGCCACCAGGCGGTTCTGGCCGCGGGTCAGCTGGGTGCGGGCGAAGCCGAGCTTGTTGTCGTCGAACTGGTCGAGCTCGGTCGCGGTGGCGATGGTGGGCAGCGGCGGCACCGGGGTCGCGGGGTCGTGGCGGAAGCGCGGGGCACGGGTGTAGTTGATGGGAATCAGGATCCGCATCAGGTCCTTGATCGCGGCGTTGGCGCGCCCCGACGACACGCGCTTCTGCTCGATCGCGCCGTAGAGCTTCTCCAGGCTCGACAGCAGCGCGTCGGCCTCGGTGCGCGACTGCGCCAGGCTGAACTTGTTGCCGGCGGCCTTCTGGTACTTGTCGATCGTCTCCTGGAACTCCTTGACCGTGTCGCGCCAGTCGAACGGCAGCACCTCGGCGTTGGCGATGCGCATCACCGAGCCGAGATAGACCTTGATGTCGCGCACCATGATCGTCTTGTCGGCGATGTCGATGGTGTCGTTCTCGGTGTGCCAGGCGATGTTGCCGCCGCAGCCGCCGACGGTGTAGTAGCCCTTGGCGTTGCGCTCCTCGTCCTTCATCGTCGAGCTCAGCATGAACAGGCTGCTGACGCCGATGTTGTTGAAGGCGTAGTCGCCGGCGCGGTGCGGGCGCTCGCCGTGCGAGGGCAGGCCGGTCACCTCCTTGATCACGCCCTGCACGAAGCGCTCGGTCTCCTTCATCCAGGAGATGTCCTTGAACTCGGTCGCCCAGCGGCAGCCGGGGGAGTCGCAGTTGAGCTGCGCGACGCAGTTCTCGTCGAGGTCGATCGCGAACTTGTCGGCGAACCAGGTGCTGCCGGCGTAGCGGCCGGTCGAGTGGCCGGGCCACCAGGCGATGCGCACCGAGCGCTTGAGCTTGCCGCGGTGCTTCCACAGCACGCGCGCGACCTCGAGCAGGGTGGCGTCGCCGGTCGCGTTGTCGCCGATGCCGACGTCCCAGGAATCGTAGTGGCCGGCCAGCAGCACGAACTTGTCGGGCTGCTCGCTGCCCTTGATCTCGACCACCGGCAGCTTCTGCTTGAACCAGCCCTCGTCGAGCTTGTTGAACAGCTTGACCTTGGCCTTCTTCTCGGCGAGCGCGATCAGCGCCTTGCCGTCGGGGTTGTTGACCGCGACGACCGGGATCTTCGGCTTGCGCGGCAGGTCGTCGAGGTCGGGCGTGCCCCAGATCGAGGTGCAGATGCCCCAATGGATGTCGACTCCGGGGTTGACCGCGATCACGCCGATCGCGCCCGACTGCTCGAACTCGTGGACCTTCTGCGGGAAGGCGAAGCCCTCGGAGATCACGATCTTGCCGCGGATGCGCTCGGGCTTCGAGGCCTCGGCGTCCTGGTTCTTCTGGAACAGCGTGCCGACCGATTTCGAGTAGGTCGCGGGCACGTAGACGATCTCGCCCTCGATCCCGTGCGGCACGCTCACCGAATAGGACGGCGGCTTGGCGCGATAGGTCTTGCCCTCGGCCTCGACCGAGGCCTCGTAGGGGATGCTGAGATAGAGGTCGGCCTCGAGCACGGTGACCGGCACGCCGTGCTGCTTGAGGCGCTCGACCAGCATGTCGCACGAGGCGTTGACGTCCTCCGGCTTCCAGCGCGGGAACGTCGCGTATCTCTCCACCAGCTCCCACGGCGCGTCGATCGCGACGTCGTCGAGCACGGTCTTCAGGTTGTCGAGCATGGATACCTCCCTGGGCGGTGACGGACGCAGGGGCGGGCCGGGAGCCCGTGCCTGCGAACGCGGAAAAGATGGCGTTTCATTAACCGAAACAACGTTTTATTCTACTCCATGCCGGCGGTGCCGGGCCCGCGCAGGCTGTGCATGCCGTGCATCACCGGCTCGCATCGCTCCAGCCGAGCTCG